>Ga0172382_10000847_pt1 | contig 56688 bp, 47 predicted proteins | sample Leawel138RmetaG_FD_122245 | JGI IMG/M metagenome (GOLD analysis project Ga0172382, IMG submission 122245) | Leachate microbial communities from a municipal landfill in Southern Ontario, Canada - Leachate well 138R metaG | ecosystem: Engineered > Solid waste > Landfill > Unclassified | place...
CAAACGCGTTTCATGGCCGGGCCGCTGTCGGTGCGTACTTCCACCACGCAACCGGCGCAGCCGCCGATGCCGCAGGCCATGAACTCCTCCAGTGACACCTGGCAGGGCAGGCCGTAGTCGCGCGCGAGTCTGGCCACCGCTTCCAGCATGGGGTGCGGGCCGCAGGCGAACACCTCCACCTCGTTGCGTTGCTCTTCACTGAGCGCATCCAGCCAGGCGCGCGCAAGATCGGTGACGAAGCCCTCCAGGCAACCGGAATAGCCCTGGCGGCTGGCGAGGCGGCTGGGCACGCCCCAGTCCTCCAGCAGCGGCATGGCGGCGGTGGCATGGGCGGGTACGCCCGGTACCACGAACTGGCTGGGGCGCGGCGTGAACGGGAAGGGCACTTCCGAACCGAGCAGTGCGAAGGGCTTGAAGTGGCTGTCGCGGCGCAGTTGGTCGGCCAGGAACACCATGGGCGGCATGCCCACGCCGCCACCCATGAGCAGGGCGCGCGGTCGTTCGGCATGGGGCGTGAAAGGTGTGCCGATGGGGCCGAGGATGCTGATCTGTTCGCCCACGCAACGCGCGGACAGGAGCCGCGTACCTTCGCCCAGCACCTTGTAGAGAAACTCCACGGTGCCCGCCGCAGTATCCACACGCATGATGGAGATGGGCCGGCGCAGCGGGCGCTGCGGGTCGCACTGGATATGCACGAAGCTGCCGGCGCGCGCGCGCGCTGCGATCTGCGGCGCGCGCACGCGCAGCACGTACTGCTCGCCCGGATGGGCCTGATGGCTGAGGACCTCGCATTCTTCGAGGACCACGGTGTCGCGATGGGGCTTGTGCATGTCTCAGTCGTTCAGTTCGAAGACCACCTCGCCCGCGAGCAAGGTGTGGGTGACGCTGCCCTTGAGTTCCCAGCCCAGGAAGGGGCTGTTCTTGCCGCGGCTTGTCAGGGTGTGTTCGCTCACGGTCCACCAGCGTTCCGGGTCGAATACGCACACGTCGGCAGCGGCGCCGACGGCCAGGGTGCCGCTGTCGTGACCGAGGATGTGCGCCGGTTCGCAGGTAACCTTTGCGATGGCGGCGTCGAGGCCAAGCACGCCTTCATCGGCAAGGCGCAGCATCAGCGGCAACAACGTTTCCAGCGTCGAGGCGCCCGGTTCCGTGGCCGGGAAGGGCGCCAGCTTGGCGTCGGCGTCGTGGGGCTGGTGATCGGAGCACACGGCGCTGATGGCGCCGCTCGCAAGACCCGCGCGCAGGGCTTCGCGAGCACGCTGGGTGCGCAACGGCGGACGCACGTGGCACAGGCTGTTGAAGGAACCCACGTCCATTTCCGTGAGGTAGAGCTGGTGAGCGGCCACGTCGGCGCTTACGGGCAGGCCGCGGGCGCGGGCTTCGGCCACCAGCTCCACGGCGCTGGCAGTGGACAACTGGCAGAAGTGGGCGCGCACGCCGCTCTGTTCCACCAGGCGCAGATCGCGCGCCAGGCCGATCACCTCGGCGCACTCGGGGATGCCGGAGAGGCCGAGCCGTGCGCCCACCACGCCTTCGTGCACGCAGCCGCCGGCCAGCCACGGGTCTTCCGGATAGAGGAACACGGTGAGATCGAGGGTGGCGGCATATTCCAGCGCGCGTCGCATCACCAGCGTGTTGGTGATGGGCCGGCGCGCGTTGCCCAGGGCGATGCACCCCGCGTCGTGCAGTGCGGCCATTTCGGCCAGTTGTTCGCCTTTGAGGCCCTGGGTGAGTGCACCCAGGGGCAGCACGCGCGCCTGTCCTGCCTCTCGGGCAAGGCGTTTTATGAGCTGGGCCGCGGCCGGGGTGTCCACCACCGGATCGGTATCCGGCGGAAAGCACAGGGTGGTGATGCCGGCGCGCGCGGCGGCGCGGGTTTCGCTGGCGACTGTGCCCTTGTGTTCGAGACCGGGTTCGCGCAGGCGTGCATGCAGGTCAACGAGGCCCGGGCAGACGATGCGGCCGCGGGCATCGACGACACGCTCTGCGCGGAAGTCCGCGGGCGCCTCGCCCACGGCAGCGACGCGACCGCCGCTGACGTACACATCGGCCTGGGTATCGACGCCGTTGGCAGGGTCGATGACGCGGCCGCCCTGAATGAGGATGTTCATGCCGCGTCCTCCGCGTGGGTGCCCGGGTGCCGGCCGAGCACCAGGGACATGACCGCCATGCGCACGGCGATGCCGTTGGTCACCTGTTCCAGGATCACTGACTGCGGCCCATCGGCCACTTCCGAGGCGATCTCCACGCCGCGGTTGATGGGGCCCGGGTGCATGACGATGGCGTCGGGCTTGGCGTGGGCCAGCTTCTCGGGGGTGAGTCCGAACAGATCGAAATACTCGCCTTCGGTGGGCAGATAGGCACCCTGCATGCGCTCCCGCTGCAGGCGCAGCATGATGACCACGTCCACGCCTTCGAGCCCGGCCGCCATGTCGTGATACACGTGCACGCCCAGGTTCGTCATGTCGCGCGGCACCAGGGTACGGGGACCGATGACGCGGATCTCCGGGGAGCCGAGGACCGAGAGCGCATGGATCTGCGAGCGCGCCACCCGCGAGTGCAACACGTCGCCCACGATGGCCACCTTGAGGTTGTGGAACGCGCCCTTGCGGCGGCGGATGGTGAACATGTCCAGCATGGCCTGGGTGGGGTGGGCGTGACGACCGTCGCCGGCGTTGATCACGGAGATGTGCGGGGCCACGTGGCGGGCGATGAAATGCGCGGCGCCGCTGTCGGCGTGGCGCACCACGAACATGTCGCAGTGCATGGCCTCCAGGTTGCGCAGCATGTCGAGCAGGCTCTCGCCCTTGGAGGTAGCCGAGGTAGCGATGTTCATGTTGAGCACGTCCGCCGAGAGCCGCTTGGCGGCCAGCTCGAAGGTGGTGCGTGTGCGCGTGCTGTTCTCGAAGAACAGGTTGACGATGGTCTTGCCACGCAGCAACGGCACCTTTTTCACCTGCTGCTCCCCCACACCGATGAACGATTCGGCCGTGTTGAGGATCTCTTCGAGCAGGGGGCGGCGCAGGCCTTCAATGGTGAGGAAATGGCGCAGGCGGCCCTGCGCGTCCAGTTGCAGATCAGCGCCGCTCATGGGTCTGCACCACCAGGTTGAGTTGCTCGGGTCCCACGAGCTTCACCTGCTCGTTGGGGGCAAGTTGCATGTGCATGCCGGTGACGTCCGCCTGAATGGGCAGTTCACGTCCGGTGCGCTCCACCAGCACGGCGAGAATCACCGAGGCGGGACGGCCGTAATCGAAGATCTCGTTGAGGGCGGCACGCACGGTACGGCCCGACTGCAGCACGTCGTCCACCAACACGATGTGACGATCCTCCACCTCGAAGGGCAGGCTGGAGGGACGTACCTGCGGGTGCATGCCGATACGTGAGAAGTCGTCGCGGTAGAAGGAGATGTCCAGGGTACCGAGGGGTGAAGCAAGGCCGAGACGCTGGTGCAGGTGTTCCGCCACCCAGGCGCCGCCGGTGTGGATGCCGATCATGGCGGGGGCATGGATCCCACGACGTTCGAGCAGCGTGCGCAGGTCGCCGGCCATGCGCTCGAGGAGGTCCGGGACGTGGTAGTGCTCAGATGTCATTGGGTTGCTGATCCAGCCAGGCTTGCAGGATGAGTTGTGCGGCCACGCGGTCCACCGCCGCTTTGTCGCCGCTGCGGCCCGCGGCCGCCAGCAGGCGCTCCGCCTCGTCGGAGGAGAGCCGCTCGTCCACGAAAAAGACGCGCAGATTGTACCTGCCCGCCAGGCGATTACCAAAACGCCGTGCGGCTGCGGTGAGGTCGTGCGCGCTGCCATCCATGTGCACCGGCAGCCCCACCACCAGGGCCTCGGGCTGCCATTCTTCCAGCAGGCGTGAGACGGCTGGCCAGTCCACGCCGCCGTTGCGGCTGTGCAGGGTGCAAAGGGGACGGGCGCTGCGGGTCACGGTCTGGCCCACGGCCACGCCGATGCGGCGGGTGCCGAAGTCGAAGCCCAGCAGGGTCCCCACTCAGGCGTGGCCCACTTCGCTGGAAAGGAGGTTCAGGTCGACGCCGATGAGGGTGGCGGCGGCGTGCCAGCGTTCTTCCAATGGCAGATCGAACAGGATGTGCACGTCGGCCGGCACGGAAAGCCAGGCGTTCTCGGCCATTTCCCGCTCCAGTTGACCGGCGCCCCAGCCGGCGTAACCGAGGGCCAGCAGGTAACGCGTGGGGCCGCGGCCCTCGGCGATGGCCGCCAGGATATCGCGCGAGGTGGTGACGGCAATGTCATCGGTGATGCGTGCACTGGAACTCCAGGCCCCCGGTGGCGAGTGCAACACGAAGCCGTGCTCGCCCTGCACCGGCCCCCCCATGACCACGCTGTTTTCCACATCCACCTGCTCACCCGCAGTGATATCCATGTGTTCTAGCACCTCGCCCATGGTGAGTCGCAGCGGCCGGTTGATGACGATGCCCATGGCGCCCGCCGCGCTATGCTCGCAGACATAGGTCACCGTGTGGCTGAAATTGGGGTCTTCCAGCGACGGCATGGCAATCAGGAAATGGTTGGCGAGGGACTTGGTCTCGGTCATGGAACATAGCGTACGGCCTGGCGCAGCGGACGTGAAGCGCTGAAGCGTGAACATTCAGGGGATTTTTGAAGAAAAACATCCACGGTGCGACACGCTTTCCCGTACCGAAAGAGGAAGAGTGATCGGTGTGGCACAAGCGGTTGACACCGCCAACCGACGCGAGCCCCCCTGCCCCCTAGGTCCCTTCGCTCCCGCGGTCAGTACGTCTGCAGCCGGCTGTCGTTTTCGAACTGCCAGGTGCGCACGATGTGCAGTACGTCCGTGCGCTCACGGATGGAGGGCGGGAAGGCGGAGAAGGGGGCGGCAAGCCTGACGATGCGCACGGCGCCGTCATCAAGCACCTTGCTGCCGGAGGAGCGCTGGATTTTTACTTCGTCGAGGCTGCCGTCGGCACGGATGGCCACGTCGAGGATGAGTGCACCAGAGAGATTCTGGCGACGCGCCTCGTCGGGATAATTGAGGTTGCCGATACGTTCCACTTTGGCGCGCCAGGCTTCCTCGTAGGCCGCGCTGTCGTGCCGGCGCGTGTTGGCCGTCACCCATTCCTGGCGCGGCATACGGGCATAGGCCTGTTGGCTCTGGTGGATCTCGGCAGAGAGCCGCGCCATCTCGAGGCTGTGTTCCCGCAGGGTGTCAGCATCGGGAAGCGGCAGCTCCCGGGACGGGTCCGATGGCAGCGCCGAGGCCTGCGTCTCGCTGCGGCTGCGTGTGGTGACCACGGTACGTGGACGCTCGGGTGCAGGGCTCGGTGCCGCCGCCGTACGGGTTTCGGGGGCGGTACCGCGCTCCGTCACCGGACGCGGATTGGGTTGGGGGCTGGAGGGGCGGATCGTCTCACGCACGTTACCGCCGCCGCGTTGATCCACCTGGGCCAGGTAATCGGCCTTTTCCGGTTGTTCGCCCTGGCTGTGCACCAGGATGATCTCCAGCGGCCGCGTCGCGCTGCGCCGGGCGCGCTCCTCGGCATCGAAGGTCACACCCAGGATCACCAGGGCGTGCAAGGTCACCGCCAGCAACAAGGCGAGCCCGAGCCGGTCGGCGGGCGTCATGGGAGGTGAGTGCGTCGCGGTGACCATGGCAGATTCGGATTATACCCCGGCACCAGCTCCAGCCGTCTGTTGAAAAGCATAAACACGGGGGGCACAAGGGACACGGGGAAAGGCAAGATCACGTTGTCGCGTGGCGTCCTGAACAGGCATGGGCGCAGCCCGCTCCCCCACATATCTAAAGCCTTTCACCCCCCGTGTCCCCCGTGTTTCAGGCCTTTTCTTGCCCGCCGCGTCGGGCGGCGAGCCCACGTTCGATGGCGTCCATGAGCTGGCCGCCGATGTCCAGGCCGAACTGGGCATCCAATTCGCGAATGCAGGTGGGGCTGGTCACGTTGACCTCCGTGAGGTAATCACCAATCACGTCCAGGCCGACAAATACCAGGCCCAGCTCGCGCAGTACCGGCGCTACCCGGGCGCAGATGGCGCGATCCCGCGCCGTCAGCGGCACCCCCGCACCTCTGCCACCTGCCGCCAGGTTGCCCCGGAACTCACCGGCCGCCGGGATGCGCGCCAGGGCGAAGGGTACGGGTTCACCGTCGATCACCAGGATGCGCTTGTCGCCCTGGGTGATCTCCGGAACGAAGCGCTGCACCATCACGTAGTGTGCGCCACGGCCGGTAAGGGTCTCGATGATCACGCCCGCATTCTCATCACCGGCCACAAGCTTGAACACCGAAGCCCCGCCCATGCCCCCCAGCGGCTTGATGACCGCCGTCGCATGCTCGGCGACAAAGCGGCGGATGTCGTCGGCGTCACGGGTCACCAGTGACGGCGGCATGAGGTCGGGGAAGCGGGTGGTGAACACCTTCTCGTTGGCATCGCGCAGGCTGGCAGGCCGATTGATCACCCACGCGCCGTCCCGCTCCGCCTGTTCGAGGATGTACGTGGCATAGATGTACTCCATGTCGAAGGGCGGATCCTTGCGCATGAGGATCACATCCAGCTCACCCAGCCGGCCCTCGCGCGGCTCACCCAACTCGAACCAGTGCTGTGCGTTCTCCATCACACGGAGAGGTCGCATGCGCGCCAGTGCCACGCCGTCGCGCAATGCCAGGTCCGACATCTCCATGTAATGCAGTTCATACCCGCGTGCTTGCGCGGACAACAGCATGGCCAGGGTGCTGTCCTTGTGGAATTTGATAGCCCCGATGGGGTCCATGACAACACCGAGTGCGCGGGTCATTTTCGTGTCGTGGTTCACAGTTTAAGAATAGGCGGGAGAAGATATTGGCCTCCGCGCAGCGACTCGTGCAACCTGCAACGGGTGCTCCGCTGCGCTCTGCACAGCTGGCGCTGGTCCCGGTTCGAAACGGGAAATCCGAATGCTGGCGAGGGCTTGTAGTATAACGTGAATGGATGTGTTAAATATCCTGCACGCCTCCCGCGAGGCGGACAGACAGGTGTTCGCAGGGCTTTTGTGGGAGAAGAAATGGCATTCAACGACATGGTCGTGCAGGTTCCGAACGGACTCAAGGTGATGGTGATCGACGACAGCAAGACCATCCGCCGCACTGCAGAGAGCCTCCTCAAGAAGGAAGGCATGGAAGTCATCTCCGCCGCCGACGGTTTCGAGGCACTTTCTCTCATTGCCGATTACAACCCGGACATCATCTTCGTTGATATCATGATGCCCCGCCTCGACGGCTATCAGACCTGCGCGCTCATCAAGCACAACCAGAAATTCAAGGGCACGCCCGTGATCATGTTGTCGAGCAAAGACGGGCTGTTCGATCGCGCACGCGGCCGCATCGTCGGCTCGGAAGAATACCTGACGAAGCCGTTCACGAAAGAAGAACTCCTCGGTGCTATCCAGCGCCACGTGCATCCGCGCGCCGAAGTGGCGAACGGATAGCGCCGGGGACAGGAAGACAGCCATGGCCGAAATACTCATCGTTGACGACTCACCTACCGAAATCCACGTGCTCACCACCATGCTCGAGAAGCATGGTTTCGCCGTCAGCGCAGTCAGCAACGGCGAGGACGGCATCAAGGTGGCCAAGGAAAAGAAACCCGACCTCATTTTGATGGACGTGGTGATGCCCGGCATCAACGGCTTCCAGGCCACCCGCCAGCTCAGCAAGGATGCAGATACCGCCGCCATCCCGGTGATCATCGTCACCACCAAGGATCAGGAAACCGATCGTGTATGGGGTCTGCGCCAGGGTGCCAGGGACTATCTCACCAAGCCTGTCGCCGAGAGCGAACTCATCGAAAAGATCAACAGCGTATTGACCTGACGAGATCGTCGAAGGCATGAAGCCGCGTTCACCTTTCGAATGGCTGTATGAGCTGGAGTCACGCGCGCGTGCACACGCCTTCGGCCTGCCGCAACGCGAAGAGGCCAGGAAGATCTGGCATGGCGTGGGTTTCAGGCTGGGCGGTGTCGCATTGGTGGTGTCACTTGGCCAGGTGCGCGAAGTCCTGGTGTCACCCTCGCTGTCTCGCGTGCCGGGGGCCAAGCCTTGGGTGGCCGGCATCGCCAATGTTCGCGGAACCCTGCTTCCCATCCTCGATCTGCAGGGCTTTCTCAGCAGCCGTTCCACACCGCGCGGGAGACGCACGCGTGTGCTGGTGGTGGAGCACGACGGGTTCTCGGCGGGATTGATGGTCGACGAGGTGCTCGGCCTGCGCCACTTCTTCGAAGAGGAAGACCGCGCCGCGCAAATGCACTTGGCCGCGGATTCGATGCAAAACTACCTGGTGGGTGCGTACTCTCAGGCAGGTCAGTTATGGGGCGTATTCGACATGCACCGCCTCATCCAGGACCCTGACTTCATGCAGGTGGCGGCATAAGCCGCTCGCAATCGATTGAATTGTTGGAAGCATTAACGGCGTAGGAGCCCAGTAATGAAACCTTCGAAGGCCAAGACGACCACGTCGGGCGGCAACAAGAGCGTCGTCGCGCTCATCGCGCTCGTGGTTCTCATGCTGATCGCCGCGGTGGCCGTCTTCATCCTTGTGTCCATGCAGGACCGCAACGACAAGGAATACATTTCCCTGTTGGGTGAACAGCGCGTGCTTTCGCAACGCTTGTCGACCTACGCCGGCCAGGCCACCCTCGGCAGCGATCCAACCATCTTCACCAAGCTCAAGCAATCCTACGATCGTTTCCAGCACAACTTCGACGTGCTCAAGGACGGCGACGCGACCATCGGCATGAGCGGTGCGCCCACCGAGGTGCTTGCGGTACTCAACGCCGCGGATGTCACCTGGAAGAAGTACGAGGCGAATGTGAAGGTCATCCTCACTCACCGCGAGACCGTGACGTCCATGCGTGAGACCGTGCAGACCATCAACGACCGTGCCGCACAGCTCCTCGCCCTGGCGGATGAGGTCGCAACGCTGATGGCCAACACCGGCGCCTCACCCGAACAGGTCTACATCGCCAGCCGCCAGCTCATGTTGAGCCAGCGCATTGTCAACAATGTGAACCGCGTACTTGAGGGCGGTGAGGGTTCGGTCACCGCGGCCGACCGTTTCGGCCGCGATGCCGCGCTGTTCGGTCGCGTGGTGGACGGCCTGCTGGAAGGCAACAAGGGCATGAGCATCCAGCGCGTACAGGATGCCGGCGTCCGCACCAAGCTGCAGGAAGTGAAGGCACTGTTTACGGAGATCGGTGAACAGGTCGGCGCCATACTCGAACGCACCCCCGAGATGTTCCAGGTTTCCGAGGCCGCCTTCGAGGTGCTCAACCTCTCCGACGAACTGCTGCAGCGCATCACCGATCTTGAAACCTCATATCTGGACTACATCGCCAACAGGAAGATCAGCGCAGGCGTAGGCTCGGTGTTCGGTGGTCTGGCGCTGTTGATGCTCATGGGACTGGGTATGCAGCTGCGTACGGAAGGCCAGCGGCGCGTGGCCCAGGCCGAAGGCGAACGCCAGGAATCGGAAGAGCGCAACCGCCGCAACCAGCAGGCGATCATGCGTTTGCTGGATGAAATGGGTGACCTCGCCGACGGTGACCTCACCGTGAATGCCACGGTGACCGAGGACGTGACGGGGGCCATCGCCGACTCCATCAACTACGCCATCGAGGCGCTGCGTACCCTGGTTACCGCCATCAACGATACCGCCACCCAGGTGTCGCAAGCCGCACAGCAAAGCCAGGCCACTGCAGTCCAACTGGCCCAGGCCAGTGAAAATCAGGCGCAGGAGATCAGCTCTGCCAGCGAGGCGGTAAACGAGATGGCCGTGTCGATCCAGGGCGTGTCACGCAACGCCGACACCCTCGCCCATGAGGCGCAGCGCTCGGTGGATACGGCCAAGGCAGGTACCGAGGCCGTGCAGAAGACCATCGAAGGCATGAACACCATCCGCGAGCAGATCCAGGAGACCTCGAAGCGTATCAAGCGCCTCGGTGAGAGCTCGCAGGAGATCGGCGACATCGTCGAGCTCATCAATGACATCGCCGAGCAGACCAACATCCTCGCCCTGAACGCCGCCATCCAGGCCGCCATGGCCGGCGAGGCGGGCCGCGGCTTCGCCGTGGTCGCCGACGAGGTGCAGCGCCTCGCCGAGCGCTCCGCCGATGCCACCAAGCAGATCGAGGCGCTGGTGAAAACCATCCAGACCGACACCAACGAGGCGGTCATCTCCATGGAGCAGACCACGTCGGAAGTGGTGAGCGGCGCCAAGCTCGCCGAGGACGCGGGCACCGCCCTCGGAACCATCGAATCCGTGGCAAGTCACCTGTCCGAACTGGTGCAGAGCATCTCCGCTGCCACCCGCCAGCAGGCCAAGGCGGCGGCCAACGTATCCGACACCATGAACGTGATCCAGGAGATCACCAACCAGACTTCTGCTGGTACCAGCCAGACGGCCGCGGCCATCGGCAATCTCGCTGAGCTGGCCAATGCCCTGAAGAAGTCGGTATCCGGCTTCAAGCTGCCGGCGTGAGGTTTACGGTGAACGCGTCGGGGCACAGCCGCTGTACGGTGCCGGTGACTGCGAGCACCCACCGGGCTGCCCTTCCATTCGCCGGCGGATGTATCGATGACTGACCATTTCGACGTCAGCACACTCAACTGGGTCAAAGGTGAAATCGACGCGACCTTGAAGGAGGCGCGACTCGCCCTCGAAAAGTACGTCGAGCACCCCGAAGACGAGACCCAACTGCACTTCTGCGGCACCCACCTGCACCAGGTGGCGGGCACGCTGCAGATGGTGGAGCTCTATGGCGCGGGCCAGCTCGCCACGGAGATGGAGCGCCTGGCAGATGGTCTCGCCGCCTTGCCGGCGCGCGAGGGGGCGCTCGAAGTACTGATGCGCACCCTGCTGCTGCTGCCCGACTACCTGGAAGTCCTGCAGAGCGGCCAACCTGACAGCCCACTGATCCTGCTGCCGCTCATGAATGAGCTGCGCCGTGTGCGCGGCGCACAGGAGCTGACCGGTGCATCCGTCTTTCAGCCGGACCTGACGATCTATCCTCGCGAGGCGGATCTGCCGTACACGTCGGGGGACGTGCGTGCGCTGGCGCTCAGGCTGCGCCCGGCCTACCAGGCCGCACTGCTACGGTTGCTGACCGGCAAGGCGGCATCCCGGGGCCTGTCACCGCTAGCGACCGCGCTGGAAAGACTGGCTTCGAGCTGCACCGGTCACGAGGCGCGGCGCACCTTCTGGGTGGGCGCAGGCCTGCTCGAGGCGCTGCACGACGGCCTGGAGCCGGGGGCCTCCGCCAAGCAGGTACTCGGCAAGTATGAGCAGCTCCTCAAACAGATCTCCATTTCCGCCGAAGCCGACCTGCGCGCCGATGCCTTGGCGCTGTTGGTGCGGGCCGCACTGTTCGAAATCGCGCACGCCGTCTCCACCGGCCCGCTGGTGAGTGCGCTCAAGCACGCCTACCACCTCGATTCACTGGTGCCCAGTCCCGAGATGTTGGAGCAGATCCGCTCGTGTATGGGTGGATTCAACGCCGAACTGAAGCAGACCGTCTCACGCGACGTGATGGAGGAACTGTCGCGCATCAAGGACGTGCTCGACCTGTTCAGCCGCGGCGGCACACGCGCCAGTGGTGAACTCCAGCCGGTAGCGGAAGCCCTCAGCCATATCGCCGACGTGCTGGGTCTCGCCCGTCAGGCTGAGCTGGCTGACAAGTTACGGGCGAGAGCGGCGCAGATCCAGGAGCGGGCACAGTCCGGCGCCGACGCCGACGAGCACCTGCTCATGGGCGTGGCGGAATCGGTATTGAGTGTGGAATCCACCCTCTCGGACTGGGGCGTGGTGGGCCCGCTGGAGAAGGCTGACGATCACGCGGGCCAGGTCGCCGCCGGTGACTCCTCGCCCGAGGCCGAGGCCGAGCACCGCCGTGTGGTCCGCCAGGTGATGAGAGTCGCCAAGGAAGAGCTGGTCAAGGTGCGCGAGTCCATCAATGCCTTCATCGATACGCCCACCGACGCGGCACTGCTTAACGATGTCCCGCGCCAGATGCAACAAATCATCGGCAGCCTGGGCATGCTCTCCTATCGACGTGCTGCACAGGTGCTGCGCGCCTGCCAGCGCTTCGTACTGAATGACTTGGCGACGTGCGGCGGCACCCTGCCGGAGGCCGGGCGCCTCGACGCCCTGGCCGATGCCATGATGAGCGTCGAGTACTACCTGGACGCCTTCGTGGAGAGCCGGGTGCACCCGTCCTCGGTACTGGAGGTGGCGGAGCGGGCCGTGGTGCAACTGGGTTATGCCCTCGACGCGCTCGGCGACGAGGTGTTGCTGCCGCTGACTGCGATGCACGTGACGGCGGCCGACACGGAAATGCCGCACGCCGGGCCCACTGAACAAGACGCGGGTGCGCCCGCGTCGGTACCGCTTGCCGAATCTGCCGCGGCTGCGCCGAGCGTAGCGGGCGGACCACTGCCCACACCGTTCCCCACGGCCGACATGGACGAAGAGATCGTCGGCATTTTCGTGGAAGAGGCGGAAGAGGAGTTCCGGCGCATCGCAGAGCTGCTGCCCCGTTGCCGGGCGGGAGCGGGCAACGACGACGCGCTGCGCGAGCTGCGCCGCTCCTTCCATACCCTGAAAGGCAGCGGTCGCCTGGTGGGCGCAGGGAAGCTGGGCGAATTCGCGTGGGCCTTCGAGAACCTGCTGAATCGACTCATCGACCAGGCCATCGCCCACAGCCCCGCGATCTTCGAGCTGATCGAGCAGGCCCGCGAGGCATTGCCCGAACTGCTCGAGGAATTCCGCGGCGGCCCCACACCGCACGCCGATACGGCCGCACTCGCCGCGACGGCATTCGACTTGGCCAGCGGTACCCCGGCACCGGCCCCTGCGGCCCCGGTGATCGAAGACCCGGTGCTGCGTGAGATCTACGCCAAGGAGGCCGAGGGCCACCTGGGCGGACTGCGCGACTTTCTGACGCAAAGCCATGGCATGCGTCACCGGCCTACCGAGCCGCTCATCCGCTCGCTGCACACCCTGTGCGGCAGTTCGCGCACGGCCGGTATACCGTCCGTGGCCGAATTGGCCGGTACCCTGGAGCGCTACGCCAAGGCCTGCGATGCCAAGGGACTGCCCATCGAACCGGAGGCACTCGCCACCTTCTCGGCGACAGCGCACTGGATCGCCGGTGTACTTACCCACTTGCAGGACGGCAAACCCGGGTTGCCGGACGCCGACGGACTGCATGCCCAAGCCGATGCGCTGCTGGCGCAGGCGGAAGCGGCCAGGCCCGCACAAGCCCCGGGACCGGAACAGCCGGCCGATGTAGCGGAGCAGACGGCGTCCACGCCCGAGTTCACCGATATCCCCGAGTTCACCTGCGACGACCTGGGCATCGATTTCTCCGATCTGGAACCGGCCACGGAGCCGGGCAGCGACACCGGCGAGGCGACAGAGCCGGCTGCGACCGGCGACGCCGACATCGACTTCCTCGACGTGCTTCACGCCACACCCACACACGTGGCGCCAGGGGAAGAGCTTGCCCTCGGCACGCCTGCCTCCGAGGAAGCGGAACCCCAGGAGGAACCACCGCTCGCGGAACCGGCGGTCGCCGAATGTGAACTGGTGGAGAGCCTGCTGCGGGATGAGCCGTTCGCCGAGCCCTTGCCGCCAGCTGTCCCAGAACCCGCCGAAGGCGCCTCGGCCGAGCTCATCGGCATCTTCGTCAACGAGGCCGGTGATCTGCTCAGCGCCAGTGACGAACTCATTCAGCAATGGGCGGAACAGCCGGACGCGCGCAGGCCGGTGGAAGCCCTGCAACGGGTGCTGCACACCCTCAAGGGGAGCGCGCGCTGGGCCGGTGTGCAGCCCATGGTGGAACTGGGCCATGCGCTGGAATCGGCCATTGCGGCGGTGGTGGAAGGACGTGTCCCGGTGGACGATGAGGTATTGCACCTCGCCCAACGCGCACAGACGCACCTGGAGGCCCTGCTGGCGCAGCTCAAGAATGGCGACCGGCTGGGCAACGTCAGCGAGATCGTCGAGTGCCTGAAGGTGCTCGCCAGCACCCCAGGTGCAACGCAGCCAGTCGTACCCGCACGCGAATACGACCCCGACCTCCTGGGCATCTTCCTGGAGGAAGGCCACGAGATCCTCAACGCCAGTGACGAGACGCTCCAGACACTGGTCGCCAACCCCGGCGATCGCCCGCTCATCGAGCGGCTGCAGCGTCACCTGCACACCCTCAAGGGCGGCGCCCGCATGGCGGGGGTGGTGGAGATCGGTGACCTTGGCCACAGTGTGGAATCCATGCTGGCCGGCGCCGCGGACGGACTCATCACCCTTACCCCACCCGTGCTGGCCCTCATGCAGCGTGCCCAGGACCGCCTGGCGGTGATGCTGGAGCAGCTGCGCCACCATGACCCGCTGCCGTCGGGCGCCGATCTCATCGCCGAGCTCGAGGCCTTGCTGACCGCCCACTTGCCGGTCATGGACGAAGCGACGGAGGCGGCACCGTCGGCCATCGTGGCGCGGGAGGTACCCGAGTCGCGGCCGGAGACGGCCGCGACCATGCGTGAACGCCGCATCAGTCCGCGTGCGCAGTTCGAGCTGGTGCGCGTGCGCGCCGATCTGCTCGACAACATGGTCAACGTGGCGGGTGAAGCCAGCATCTTCCGCTCACGCATCGAGCAGCAGGTCGGGGCGCTCACCTCCAACCTGGAAGAGATGGAACAGGTGATCGAACGCCTGCGCGACAAGCTGCGCATGTTCGACATCGAGACCGAGGCACAGATCCAGTCACGCTATGAAGAAGCGGCCAATCAGTACGAGGAATTCGATCCGCTCGAATTCGATCGCTTCACCCACATGCAACAGCTGTCCCGCTCCATGATGGAGAGCCTCGGCGACCTGTCCAGCATGAGCACCACCTTGCAGGGGATCACCCGTGAAGCCGAAACCCTGTTGGGCCAGCAGGCGCGCGTGAACACGGAATTGCAGGAAGGCCTCATGCACACGCGCATGGTGCCGCTGGTGCAGAACGCGCCGCGCCTGCGCCGTGTGGTGCGCCAGGCCTGCGAGGAACTGGGTAGGGAAGCGGAACTGCGCTTCAAGGGCGCCGAAGTGGAGATGGATCGCAACGTGGTCGAGCGCATCATGGCGCCGCTCGAACACCTGTTGCGCAATGCCGTCGCCCACGGCATCGAACCGGCGGCCGCGCGCGAGGCGGCCGGCAAACCACGCAGCGGCACCATCGTTATCCATCAGATCCGTGAAGGCGGCGAGGTGGTGGTCAAAGTGACCGACGATGGCGCGGGTATCAATGTGCGCGCGGTGCGTGAGAAGGCCGTCGAGCGCGGGCTGATGGCAGAGGATACCCAACTCTCCGATCGCGAGATCATGTCCTTCGTGCTGGAATCCGGTTTCTCCACAGCCGACGCCATCACCCAGATTGCCGGCCGGGGCGTGGGCATGGATGTGGTGAACAGTGAGGTGAAGAATCTCAACGGCAGCCTGTCCATCGACTCGGTGCCGGGCCAAGGCACCACCTTCACCATTCGCCTGCCGCTCACACTCACCGTGAGCCGCGCGCTGCTGGTGCTGGCGGGTGAAGACCTCTACGCCGTGCCGCTGCTCAGTATCGAAGGCATCGTGCGCGTGAGCGACCAGGAAGTCGCCGAACTGCTTGCCCAGGAAACGCCGCTGTACCGCTGGGTGGGCAATGACTACGACGTGCTGCACCTGGCAACCGTGCTGGGATCATCCAGCAGCGCGCTACCTGCCGAAGGTGAGCGGGGCCGTCGCTCCATCCTGCTGGCCCACAGTGGCGATCACCGCATCGCCCTCGTGGTGGACGGCTTGCTCGGCAGCCGCGAGATCGTGGTAAAGCCCATCGGTCGCCAGCTTGGCAGCGTGCGCGGCCTGTCGGGCGCCACCATCCTCGGTGATGGCCGCGTGGCCCTCATCCTGGAATTGTCTGCGCTGATCCGTACCGGCCTCGCATACCGCAGCAACGCCATCGCCCCCATGCCCACACCCGCCGCCTCCGGCGACCACAAACCGGTGGTGATGGTGGTGGACGACTCGATTACGGTACGCAAGGTGACCGGCCGCCTGCTGGAACGCAACGACATGGTGGCGGTGAGCGCGAAGGATGGCATCGAGGCGCTCGCACTGCTGGACGAGACCATTCCTGACGTGATGCTGCTCGACATCGAGATGCCGCGCATGGATGGCTACGAACTGGCCACCCACATCCGCAATGAGCCGCGCCTCAAGCAGATACCCATCATCATGATCACCTCGCGCAGCGGTGAGAAACACCGCCAGCGTGCCATGCAGATCGGCGTGGACGAGTACATGACCAAGCCGTTCCAGGAAAACGATCTGCTGGAGGGCATCCGTGCGCTGTTGGATCGCCGGCACAAGACACAGGCAACGGCGTGAGGACACCGTAATGAGTGAACCTGGTAATTCCGCCCCGCAGAACAACCTCGCGGACACCGTCATCCGCTGCCTCGTTGTGCCGCTGGAGGGTGTTTCGCTGATGATCCCGAACGTGCTCGTGTCAGAAGTGGCGCCCTTCCAGGCACCGACCCCCATGAATGCACCCGACTGGGTGCTGGGCCGCATCCAGTGGCGCGGCCTGATCGTGCCGCTGGTTTCCTTCGAACAGCTGCTGGGCCTTCCTGGTGGCCGGCCGGGGCGTGCCAGCCGGGCCATCGTGCTCAACACCCTCAACGGTGACACACGCATGCCCTTCATCGCGGTATTGAGCCGCGGCATCCCGCGCATGCAATCGATAACCTCGGATGGGCTGCCGGCAAGTGCCGAGGCCGGCGCCGAGGGCATCCTGTGCCGTTTCGATTACAACGGCGAAACCATGATGATTCCCGATCTCGACCGCATCGAGCAGATGCTGCTGCACGGCGGCTTCGTGGTCGGGCGTGCCGAGACAGAAAAGGTGTGATGATGCGTAACGTGCTTCGTTCGTGTGCAGTCGGTGCCGGCCTGCTCGTGGCTGGTCTGACGGCAGTGCCCGTCATGGCGCAGGACGAACAGGAGCGCCAGCAATTGCTGGCGCGTGTCAACGAGGTCATCCAGGACGACGCACGCCACCAGGTGGCCATCGATCGTGGCCGCGAGCGTACATTGCTGTGTGCCCAGTGCCATGGCGACGATGGCAACAGCCGCGTGCCCGACGTACCCAACCTGGCGGCACAGAACCCGACCTATTTGCTCGAACAGGTGGATAAGTTCGCCGACGGCAGGCGCAAGAACTTCGTGATGCAGAGCCTCACGCGCGATTTCAGCATGGAGGACAAGGTGAACATCGCGATCTATTACGCCAGCATGCCGGTGAAGCCGCTCTCCGCCGATCCCATCCTCGCCCGCGAAGGCGCGCGCATCTACGACGCCGTGTGCCAGATGTGCCATGGTGACGACGGTCGTGGGGAGATCGGCTATGCGCGGCTGGCCGGGCAACAACCGCAGTATGTGGTCGACACCTTGAAGCGCTTTCGTACCAATGCGCGCCGGCGCGTGAGCGAGGAAGACATGAAGCGCCACGACGTGCGCATGGAGCAGGTTACGCAGAATCTTTCCGATCGCGACATCAAGGCGCTGGCCGCCTATATCGCGCTCATGAAATAGCCATCGTCCGACCCGAAGAGCCACGGCCCCTCGGGCATGCCGTGCCTACGGGCGGACACCCTGTGGGACGGACGGCTAAATCACCTTGTGGCGATACCAGGCGGGATCGCAGCGGCCATGCTTATTCATGGCGCAATGCCTCGATGGGATCGAGCCGCGCCGCGCGGCGTGCGGGAAAATAACCGAACAACACACCGATCGCGGCAGAGAACACGAACGCCACGGTGAAAATGGCCGGTTCCAGAACCATGGGCACGTTAAGCAACGCGGCCACGCCCCAGGTCATGCCCACGGCAATCACCATGCCCAGTACGCCACCGAAGATGGACAGCACCACCGCCTCCACCAGGAACTGCATGAGGACGTCCTGCTCCATGGCACCGATGGCAAGGCGGATGCCAATCTCACGGGTACGCTCGGTCACCGACACCAACATGATGTTCATGATGCCGATTCCGCCCACCAGCAGGCTTACCGCAGCGACCGCACCGAGCAAGGCCGTGAGCACCTTGGTGGTGGAGGTAAGCGCCTGCGTGATCTCCTGCATGTCGCGCACGGTGAAATTGTCGTCATCGTAGGGTGCGATGCGGCGCCGCTCGCGCAGCAACTGTTCCACGTCCTTCTTCACCTTGGTGGTGGAAACCCCGTCCTGTGCCGAGATCTGGATGTTGCGCACGTCCTGGTTGCCCGCCACGCGCCGCCAGTAGGTGCGCATGGGAATGATCACGGCGTCGTCCTGATCCATGCCCATGCTCGACTGCCCCTTGGCTGCGAGCACACCGATGACCTCGCACGACACGTTCTTGAGGCGGATGGACGCACCCACCGGGTCCTGGCCACCAAACAGTTCCTTACGCACCGTTTCGCCCAGCACGCAGACCGCCTTGCCGGCGCGCAGCTCGCTCTCGGTGAAACTGCGGCCCACGGCGATGGGCCAGTCACGGATGGTGAAGTAGGCGTTGGTGGTGCCGATGACGGAGGTGATCCAGTTGGCGTTGCCATAGACCGCGGTGAATGTGCGCGTGGCGGTGGGTGCCACCGCGCGCAGACCGGAGACCTCACGGGCGATGGCCTCTGCATCCTCCATGGTGAAGGGCTTGGCGGCGATGCGCTGGCCCATGCCGAAGAACTGACCCGGACTCACCTGTAGCAGGTTGCTGCCCAGGCTGGTGATCTGTGCGGTGACCTGCGCCGTGGCGCCGGCGCCCACGTTTACCATGGTGATCACCGCGGCCACGCCGATGACGATACCCAACGTGGTGAGCGAGGAACGCAGCAGGTTACGGCGAATGGCGCGCAAGGCGAGCAGCAGGGCATTGCCGAACATCAGGCAGCCGCCTCCCCGCGCAGGTCATGTTCGATGCAACCGTCACGGAAACGCACCACACGTTCGGCGAAGGCGGCGATATCAGCCTCGTGGGTAACCATCACCACAGTGATGCCGTGCTCCCGGTTCAATTGTCGAATGAGTTCCATGATCTCGTGGCTGCGCGCACTGTCCAGATTGCCCGTGGGCTCGTCGGCGAGCAGCACCTTGGGTTCGGTGACGATGGCACGGGCGATGGCAACGCGTTGCTGCTGACCGCCCGAAAGTTCGGCGGGAGTGTGCGTTTCGCGCCCATGCAGCCCCACTGCACCGAGGGCGGCACGGGCGCGCGCATGACGCTCGGCGGCCGGCATGCCGCGGTATACCAGCGGCAGTTCCACATTCTCCAGCGCCGAGGTGCGCGCCAACAGGTTGAAGCCCTGGAACACGAAACCGATGAAGTGCCGGCGCAACAGCGCACGGCCATCACGTGCCAGGCGGCCCACATCCACGCCGTCGAAGAGATAGGCCCCATCCGTGGGCGTATCCAGGCAACCGAGAATGTTCATGCAGGTGGACTTGCCCGAACCGCTCGGGCCCATCATGGCCACGAACTCACCTTGCGCGATCTGGAGATCGATGCCTGCCAGTGCGGCCACGGCCGCTTCACCCGTGCCGTAGATCTTGCGCACCTTGCGCAGTTCGATGAGGGGTCGGCTCATTTCGGCGTACTAACGGTGTCGGTGATCAGCAGCATGCCGGGCGTCAGCTCACCTTCGAGTACCTGGGTGTTGCGCCCGTCGCTGGCACCGGTGCGAATGGCCACGGGCGTGGGCACACCTTCGCGCAGGGTGTACACGGTCTGGCGACCGTCCGGCTCCCTGGCTTTCTGTACCGTCTTGGCCGCCCGCGGTGGTCCGCGCATGGCAAGCATGCCGCCGGGGCGCTTCGGTTCCTCTACCGGGGGCGTAAAACGCAGGGCGGCGTTGGGCACCAACAGCACGTCGCTGAGGTGCGCGCTGACGATGTCGGCGGTGGCCGTCATGCCGGGCATGAGGACCAGGTCGTCATTGGCCACGGACAACACGGTCTCGTAGGTGACCACACCTTCCACCGTCTTGGGCGCCTGCCGAATCTGCTTCACCTCGGCGCTGAAGGTGCGGCCCGGGTAGGCATCCACGGTAAAGCTGGCGGTCTGACCGGCACGCACCTGGCCGATATCGGCCTCGTCCACGGCCACCACAAGCTCCATGCGCGACAGGTCATCGGCCAGGGTGAACAGCACCGGGGTCTGGAAGGAGGCCGCCACGGTCTGGCCTTTCTCCACCTGGCGATTGAGCACGATGCCGCCGATGGGCGCGCGGATCACCGATTTGCGCAGGTTGGTCTCCTGGGCATCCACCGCCGCCCTGGCCTGGGCAGCCTGGGCACGGGCCATCACCTCCGCGGCCTCGGCGCGGGCGAAGGCGCCCCGCAGCTTGTCCAGGTCACTGGCCGTGCACATGCCGCGGTCCACCAGGTCTTCACAGCGCTTGAGGCCCAGCCGGGTCTCGGTGACCGTGGCCTGTGCCTCCTTCACCTTGGCCGCGGCGGCCTGCAAGGTAGCACGCGCCTCCACCAGACGCGCCTCCAGCATCTCCCGGTCGAGGCGCGCCAGTACCTGACCGGCCTCCACGTGGTCATTGAAATCCACCTCCACGCTGGCGATGGTGCCGGAGAGTTCGCTGCCCACGTCCACGCGATTCAGGGGCTGCAGGGTACCGGTGGCGCTCACGGTCACCACCAGCTGCCCCTGGGTGGCCGGTGCCGTCCGGTAGCCCGGCACATCGCCATCGCCGCTCAGCCACAGCCAGCCCGCCACGCCGGCCAGGAGCACGGCCACAGCCGCCCCCAGCCAGCGCAGCGGCCGGCGGCGCGTCGGACCGACGGCCAGGACGCTGGCCACACTGTTCTCGTTATTCATGTCCACTCCGGTCAGGGTGCGCGGATTCACCCGGAAAAGCTGCCGCGACAATAGAGAGCCGCACGGCGGCAATTGGTTCCGCTCGGCGTGCGCGGGACGCGCACCGCAGCCGTGAAGGCCAAGGCCACTTTACCCCCGCCGCGTGCGGTATACGCGACACGGCGCGCGAGCAAATGCGAAGAAGTGCAAAGGCCCTGATTTTTCGGGAGAAGGCGGCGGGCACGCGCCGGGCGATCTTACCCTGCCCGGCGCGCCATGGGGGCGAACGCCCCGCGGGATCAGGCGATGCCCAGGGCGGCGAGCACCGCGGTCACGTCGCCGCCGCTGAAACCGGCAGCGGCAAGCCACAGCCCGGTCAGGACGATGCAGGCATCGGCGACAAGGCGGGACAGTCGGGTCCGTGTGGTCATGGCTTCTCTCCTCCGTTGTGTGGCGCTACGGGGACAGAATGGCGTAATGGGCTGAAGTGCCGCTGAACCGGGGCTTGCAAGGGGCTTAAAAACCACACGGACATTGACGATTTTCAATGCCTCGGCCGAATAGCCGCTCCTACGATGGACCTGCCGCCCCGCAGAGGGTATTTCTGACAACCATCAGAGGGAAAAGTCCATGCTCGAAACCATCATCGGCACGGTCGTTTATGGCCTCATCTTCTATCTCGTCTTCCTGGGTCGTCTGTTTGACGCCGGCCGCTTCGACCGCGGTAACAACTACAACAAATAGATCCGGAATTTATCCTGCGGGCGCCCACGGGCGTCCGCAGGGCTCCGCTCATTCCTCCTCACGCGACTCCAGGTCGCGCACCGCAGGCCCTTCGATCAGCTCGCCCGACGCGCTGAAGCGCGAACCGTGGCATGGGCAATCCCAGCTCTTCTCCGCGCCGTTCCAGCTCACCATGCAATTGAGGTGGGGGCAGAACGGCGAGAGATAGTGATTGGTGCCGTCCTCGCCCTTGTACACCGCCACGGGAATGCCGTTGCGCCGGCAGACCGCCCCCTCCCCCCGGCGCACGTCGCATACGTCCGGCAGGCGCCAGCTGCGCACGTGGTCCGTGACCCAACCCTTGCCTATCGCGAAGTTCTCACGCAGCAGCTGTTTACCCGTGATGCGCAAGTGGTAGCGCGTGGCATCGTACAGCTCCGCCCATGGATTACGGCGCTCGAGGATATGGTCACCGAGTACCTGCGCTGCCGCCACGCCGTTGGCGAGGCCCCAGGCACTGAAACCGGTCGCCACGTACAGGCGTCGCGTGGTGGTGCTGAGTTTGCCCACGAAGGGCATACGGTCTGGTGAGAAATAGTCCTGGTTGCCCCAGCGCAGCAACACCTCCTGCACATCGAAGCGCTCGCGGGTGAAGCGCTCGAGAGCCGTGAACTGCTCGGCCATGTCGCCCTGGCCCGTCTTGAACGGTGGCCCCACGGTGACCAGAACACCGCCCTGCGCATCGGGGTGGGGCCGAATGGAGTGGGATGGTGCCTCCACACCCACGAACATGCCTTCGGGCAGGCTACCCGGGGCGAGCCGGGAGGCGAGCAGCGCGTGGCGCTGGGGGAACACCCTGGCGAAGTGCAGGCCCTCGAGCATGAAAGGCAGATTGGTGGCGATCACCACGTCACGCGCCCACACCGTGCCGCGATGGGTGAGCACACGATGGGGATTGCCCGCTTCCACGCCGAACACACGTGTGTGCTCACAGACGAGGCTGCCGTCACCCGCCACGGATGCGGCGATAGGCAGCAGGAACTTGAGGGGATGGAAACGCGCCTGGTGATCGAAGCGCACGGCGCCTGCCACGGAAAATGGCAGCGGCAGCTCACGGCTGAAGGAGGCGGGGAGACCGAGCCGCGTGGCCACCTCTACCTCGGCGTGGATATCGGCAAGCCGCCCGCCCGTTTCGCTGTAGCTGTAGGCCGGCACGCGCGCGAACTCGCAGTCGATGCCACGCTCGGCTGCGATACGCTCGACCCAGTCGATGCCGGCCTGGTTGGCCTCTCCGTAGAGTCGCGCCGTGGTGTCGCCGAAGTTACGGGCCAGTTCCGCGTAGATCAGGCTGTGCAACGAGGTGAGCTTGGCGCTGGTATGACCGGTCACCTGACCGCCCACACGCCGACCTTCGATCAGCGCCACCGTACGGCCGGCGCGCTTGAGCAGGTCGGCGGTGAGTACGCCCACCCAACCGCCACCGACGATGGCCACATCCACCTTGGCGCCCCCAGCCAGGGGCTCGAACTCGGGACGGTCGATCTCCAGCCAGTAGGATGCCGCCCGCCCAGGCAGTTCCATGTGCGCCTCCGGTTCGGTCTCGGTTCGCTGAAGATATAGGCAACGGCCGCACACACCGCCAAGGAACCGCTTGGGCAAGCGGCTCCGTGGCGCAAACCGTCCGCCCGCAGCGGGCCTGCCTCCTGCCTCCTGCCTCCGGATACCTCGTGAAGATCCCTTGATCGGCCGATGCCCTGCACAAGAATCTTGCGCGCGCTAACAGGATCTCGAGCGAACCGCGGCGGCGCGGGTAGGTCGGTTGTTGCATATCCACGGACGTAGGGTACGCTCACCCAAAATTGTCGGTAGCGCTCGTGAATTGCTTGCGGCCGGTTGCCGAACCGCAGGGCCGCCACCGGCGTTCAGGTGTAATGTTTCAGGAACCCGCCATAGCCTCAGGAGAAGCCAGCGACCATGCAACACGACGATCACGGTGCGCCCCGACGACCGGTGGTGCTCATCATTCTGGATGGATTCGGGGTCAATCCGGGCAAGATCAACAATGCCATCGCGCAGGCCCGCACACCGCGTCTGGATGCGTATTTCGCCCGCTACCCGCACACGGTGATCCAGGCGTCGGGCCATGCGGTGGGCCTGCCCGACGGGCAGATGGGTAACTCGGAAGTGGGCCATACCACACTGGGTTGCGGCAGCATCGTGCGCCAGGACCTGGTGCTCATCGACGACGCCATTGCAGACGGCAGCTTCTTCCGCAACGAGGTCCTGGTGCGGGCGGTCCGTGACGCCGCCGCCGCCGACCGCCCCCTGCATTTGTTCGGGCTGGTCTCCACCGGCGGCGTGCACAGCCATCTGCGCCACCTCCTGTCGCTCACGGAGTTGTGCGCGCGCCATGGTGCGCGGCCGCTGCTGCACATGTTCACTGACGGGCGCGACACGCCACCCAAGTCGGCCCTGAGCTACGTGGCCGATGTGGAGGCGGCACTCGCCAAGGCCGGAGGGGCGGTTGCCACGGTGAGTGGGCGCTTCTGGTCCATGGACCGTGACAAGCGCTGGGATCGCACCGAGCGTGCCTGGCGCGCCCTCGTACACAACGAGGGGCCGCGCGCCGACAGCCTGCGCGCGGCCATCGAGGCAGCCTATGCCGCGGGCCAGACCGACGAGTTCATCGAACCGGTGATCCTGCCCAGTGCGCAGCCCATGGGCCCGGGTGATCACGCCCTCAACTTCAATTTTCGCAAGGACCGCCCACGCCAGATGGTGGCGGCGCTGGCCCTGCACGACTTCGACGGCTTCCAGCGCCCCGGCTTCGAGCCCATTCCGGTCACCTGCATGATGGAATACGACCGTCGCTTCGGGCTGCCCTTCGCCTTCGCCCCCGATCGCCCGGGCATCACCCTCAGTCAGGTGATCAGCCAGGCCGGACTCAAGCAATTGCATTGTGCCGAGACGGAAAAGGCGGCCCACGTCACCTACTTCTTCAATGGGGGACATGCCGAGCCCGTGGCGGGGGAATCCCACGTGACCATCCCGTCACCCCGGGTCGCCACCTACGACTTGAAACCCGAGATGAGTGCGCCCGAGGTGGCCGAGTGCGTGGTCGAGGCCATCCGCTCGGGCACCTACGCCTTCATCGTGGTGAATTTCGCCAACGGCGACATGGTGGGCCATACCGCCGTGCGCGAGGCCGTAATCAAGGCGGTGGAGACGCTGGACGAACAGGTAGGGCGGGTACTCGATACGGCGGTGGCCTGTGACTACTCGGCCATCCTCACCGCGGACCACGGCAACTGCGAACAACTGCTGGATGCGGGCACCGATGCACCACACACCCAGCACACTGAATATCCGGTGCCGTTCATGGTGATCGACAGCATCGACTGGCGCCTGTCCACGGCGGGTGGCCTCGGCAATGTGGCCCCGACCGTGCTGCACCTCATGGGCCTGCAGAAACCCGACGCCATGACCTGCCACTCCATGCTGCTCGGGCCGGCGCGGTAGCAGTTTTTTGGGGGTGAAACGCGGAGGACGCGGAGAAGAAGGCTCGGGTCAAGATCGGCCGTTGTCGCCGTGCTTGCGTCTCAGCCTTTCGCGGGTAGGTGAGCGAACACCTCCTCCCCTTCGCGTCCTCCGCGCCCTCCGCGTTATATCCATGCTCAGGCTTCGCTGAGCGCCGGCTCCTGTGCCGGTTCCTGCATGGGCTGCGGCTGCACTTGGATGGTTTCCACCGCCTCCGCTGCAGGTGGGGCGGGCTTGGGCGCACGCTTGGCCGGCGCCTTGCGGCTGCCGCGCGCCGGCTTGCCCTTCCCTTTCACGGGTGCGGCGAAGATGGCACTCATGTCCTTCTCGCGCGCAGCCAGGGCACGGGCGACGGCCTGGATGGCCTCGCTGTCGAGGTGGTGGTCGTGCACGGTGGCCGTCAGCACCACGGTGAGCCTGTCGGCACGCTCTACCTGCGCCTCGAAGGCCTCGGCCTCCTGCTGGGATGCGAATACCGCCACTTCCTTGCCGTCGCGGACGACGACGTACTTGGTTTCAACCGGCATGGAAACTCCAGAGTGTCTTTGCGCTGTGGCGCAGGGTGGTGCGCCATGGGTGGGGCGACATGTTACCGCGGACGCGCGTATGCCGCAGTCATGGCGTGGTCATGCCGCACCAGGTTGCGCGAAAAGGGGAGAAGGATACCGGTACAGGCTCGCAGGGTCAGCTGCGGGGGCTGAAAGGCCCCGGGCAAGGCCTTCCACGAGCGCTTACAGGCGCTTCTTGAGCGCGTAATTGCCCGAACCCTTGCTGACCACCTTTCCTTCACGTAGCAATGCGTCGAGGGTCTTGCTGAACTTCAGCATGTCATAACCCTGATCGCGCAGGCGCTCGCGCAGCAGACTGTCACTCATATCCATGCGGCCCCTGAGCAACTTCAGGATGGCCATATCCATGCCGGGCGCGCTGCCGGTGCCGGCGGCAGTGACCGGCCCGGCGCCGTTGGGTGTCGGGCCGCTCGCCACCGGTGGGGTGGCCGCCTTCGCTTCAGTCCGTTCAGCTCCGGGATCCGCGTCACTGGCGGCGGCACTCACTTCCGCCATTTCCTTGTCGAGCGCTGCCAATGCCCTCTGATGGCTGGCCACCAGTTGCAAGCGACGCTGCTGCAGGGCCTGCAGTTCCTTGTCCAGGATGGCGATGGCACGTTCCTGGTCGGCCGATAGCTGCTCACGCCGCTTGCGCAACTGGGCGAGCCGGGAGGCCCGCGCCGCCATCCGCGCCTGCGCCTCTTCCTGCTGTTGCTTCTTCCGGGCCAGCTCAAGGAGATCGTTGGCGGAAAGTTCATCCAGGTTGATGAGCATTTGAGGAGTTTCCATGCGGCAAATCGTTGAAACTTCGGACCAATCCTTGTAATCGAGTCCGTCCTGCCCATGCCGTGAAACACCTCACAGGTCGTCGGAACGACGCGTTGGACGTGACCGCATCCCGCCGTCAGGCCGCGCGGGCGTGGCGCACTGCGCGATTGAGGGCCGCGAGCACGGCACGCAGGGGCGCACTCATGGTATCGCAATCGCGCGCCGCGCCGGCTACCCGGCAGCCAGCCACGTTCAGCAACACATAGGCGACGGCCTCGGCGTCACTGCCCTCGCCAATGGCGTGCTCGGCATAGTCCACCACGCTCACGCGCTCTCCGCTGTGGCATGTCCAGGCGTTGACGAAGGCCTCCATGGCGCCGGCACCCTCACCCTGCACGCGGTATTCGTGGGCTGCCTCGCGCAAGCTCGCCTCGATGACTTCACGCCCACCGGCGCGTTCGAGTCGGTAACCGGCAAGGGCAACGGGATTGTCAGCCATGAAATGGTCCTGAAATAACGCCAGCAGGGCCGCGCTGTCCACCTCGCCGCCGCGCGCCTCACTCTCGCGCTGCACCACCCGTGCGAATTCCACCTGCATCCAGCGCGGCAATGAAAGCCCGTGGTCCCGCTCCAGCACGAAGGCCATGCCGCCCTTGCCCGACTGGCTGTTGATGCGGATGACCTCCTGGTAGTCACGGCCGAGGTCGCGCGGGTCGATGGGCAGATAGGCCACTTGCCAGGCCTCGTCCGGCCGCTGACGCGCGAGGCACTTGCGGATGGCGTCCTGATGACTGCCCGAGAAGGCCGTGTAGACCAGCTCGCCGATCCACGGATGGCGCGGATGCACGGCGATGCCGGTGCAAGCGGTAACCACGCCGATGATCTCGTCAGGGCGCGAGAGGTCGAGCTGGGGGTCCACCCCCTGGCTGTAGAGGTTCATGGCCAAGGTAAGGATGTCCATGTTGCCCGTGCGCTCGCCGTTGCCGAGCAGGGTACCCTCCACGCGATCGGCACCGGCGAGCAAGGCCATCTCCGCCGCCGCCACGGCGCCGCCGCGGTCGTTGTGGGTGTGCACGGAGATCACCACCGCATCGCGACGGGAGATGTGGGTGGCGAAGTATTCCACCTGATCGGCGAACACGTTGGGCGTGGTCGATTCCACCGTTGCCGGGAGATTGATGATGGCCGGGTGCTCGGGGGTGGGCTGCCACACGTCCAGCACGGCCTCGCACACGGCCACGGCGTAGTCCATCTCGGTGCCGGTGAAGCTCTCGGGCGAGTACTGGAACACCCATTCCGTTTCCGGGTGGCGCTCGGCCTCACGCCTGAGCCACTCTGCACCGCGCACCGCGATGGCGGTGATGCCCTCCCGATCGAGGCCGAACACGCGCTCGCGCTGCACCGTCGAGGTGGAGTTGTACACGTGCACGATGGCACGGCGCACGCCGCGCAAGGCCTCGAAGGTGCGCACGATGAGGTCCTCGCGGGCCTGCACCAACACCTGCACGGTCACGTCCGTCGGAATGCGGTCGTTTTCGATGAGCCAGCGCACGAAGTCGTAGTCGGGCTGGCTCGCGGCCGGGAAGCCCACCTCGATCTCCTTGATGCCGATGCCCACGAGCACGTCCCACAGGCGACGCTTCTGCTCCACGCTCATGGGCTCCAGCAGGGCCTGGTTGCCGTCGCGCAGGTCCACGCTGGCCCAACGGGGGGCCTGCGTGATGGTGCGGTCGGGCCACTGGCGCCCGGCGAGCGGCACCCGGGGTGCGGGGCTGTATTTGCGGTGGTCGAAGCGTTGCATGGGTTCTCCTGGCGTTTTCTTCTTGCTCATGCGTCTACTCGGGCGCTCCCGCCGGGGGTGATGGCGGTATCCATCACCGCCTTCGTGGGGCGGTGACCCGGCGGTCACCTCGTGGGCGTCCGCCCATGGGCGGGGACAGGGACAGATTACGGCAGCAGGCGCGGCAGTTGCTTGCGTTCTGATGCTGTTGCGAGAGATGGCCGGCCATGATATTGCGTATCCGACGCGTATCGCGACATACTCTGCTCAAACGCATTCCCCTCGGAGATTCCATGACCCTCGATCGCTACGACCGGCAGATCCTGCAGGTCCTGCAACAGGACGGCCGCATCAGCAACCAGGACCTCGCCGACCGCATCGGCCTGTCACCCTCACCCTGCCTGCGCCGGGTGCGCGCGCTGGAGGAGGCGGGCATTATCGCGGGCTACCGTGCGCTGGTGGACGCACGCCGGCTGGGGTTGTCGCTGATGGCGTTGATCCACATCGCCATGGACCGCCACACCCCCGAACGCTTCGCGCGATTCGAGGCACAGGTGGAGGCCATGCCGGAGGTACTCGAATGCCTGCTGGTCACCGGCCAGGATGCCGATTACCAGCTCAAGGTCCTGGTGCAGGACATGGATGCCTTCCAGGCCCTCCTGCTCGGCAAGATCACCCGCATCGAAGGTGTGACCGGCGTGCACTCCAGCTTCGTCCTGCGCCGGGTGGTGGAACGCACGTCCGTGCCGGTTTGAAGAAGATCAAGGACGGAGACTACGGACAAAAACGAAGGCTATTGGCGATCCGGTGCGAGTCACGGGCCGGCCGGAGCGTTTTCCGTCCTGGAGAAAGAATCTTCTCCGCGGCCTCCGTGGTTCCTTCTTCTCGTTCAGCCAATGCTCAGATCGACGCCGGTTTCGTCGGTGTGACGCCGGGCGGCGACCAGGCGGCGGCCACGGGAGGTGAGGCCGAAGTTCTGGTCCACGATGCCGTCGCTGTAGAGGTCCGAGAGGTACTCCCAGGGCGTGCCCCGGCCCGGTGCGGCGGTGTAGGCGGTGAGGGCGTCCTTGGCCTCGTCGGGGGCATCGAACACCTCCGCGAAACGGGCGCCCTCCACGTGCAGTGCGCGGATCACGCGGTCACCGAAGCGCACCGAGGCGGACACGCGCCGCACGGGTTTTCCCTCCACCTCCAGGGTATAACCGCCGCCCGGGTCCGGGGCCACTTCCACCGTACGCCCGCCCTGGTCGCGGCCACGGAACAAGGGCGGAGGCGACAGCAGCATCCCTTCAGGTGCCGGGCCGAAGTGGTGGAAATGATCACGCCAGGCATCGCGATCCTTCTGGTCCGGGATCCAGCGCTCCACCGCCTTGTCGAAGGCCTGCTCCAGCTCACGCATCACGCGCGTATGGCGGCGGTTTCGGGAGCTCACCGGCCCCTTCTGCTTGTTTTCCTGTTTGTAGTGATGGTAGCGATGGGCCAATTGCCTGAGGACGTCGCCAAGGTCTATGGGCGTGCTCATGTATGCTCTCCTGCCTCAAGGTCGCGGAAACAGGTCGTCCGGGGCACAGCGGTCCGGAGGCGCTGGGCGCGGCCGGACCACGCGCACGAATGAATGCCGAATCATCCCGACGGCAGGTGGTTACGGATGCACGGAGGACCCCGGTACATGCCCCCGCGCAACCCGCTCCTGATGGGAGTTTAGGACCACAACCGCCTGTGTATCCGTCACGATTCCGGGTATCCGGCATGCACGGAAACGCACTTTCCCCGCCTTGTAGCCACAGTGCACGCTTGCAGCCGGTACCACGAAGATCTCGTGGCGGCTCGGCTTCCACGTCACACGCACGACAGGGGCTCGATGGACGCACAGGGCAAACGCGACCTGCTTCTCAGTCAAGTGCATGGGCTGGTCGGGAAGACGGCATACCCGGCTACAATCGCCGACGGATTCGCCCCTTCGAGGAAGACGCTACGGAAACCCTCTGCGCCCCGGTGGTTCTGTACGAAAACGACCGGCACACGGTGTACTGGCTGGGCATCTATGAGCCCACGGCCTTCCGCTGCAATAGCTATCTGGTGCGTAGCGGTGATACCGGTGTGCTGATCGACCCCGGCGGTGCGCGCCGCACTGGAGGCCGTCATGCCATCGAGGCACTCACGGGCATGGTGCTGTGCCATCAGGACCCGGACGTAGCGGCTTCCATGTGCGACTGGCTGGCGCTCAATCCCGCGCTCACGGTGTTCACCACCCCTCGCACACACGTGCTGCTGTCTGCCTACGGCAGCAGCGACTATCAGCTGCACGATGTGGAAGCAAAGCCGGTGTTCGTTTTTCCCACGGGCCACCGGCTGCATTTCATCGGCGCGCCCTTCCTGCATTTCCCGGGCGCCTTCACCACCTTCGATGCCGCCTCCGGCTTTCTGTTTTCCGGCGACATCTGGGCCGCGCCCGCCTTCGACTGGCGGTTGTAGGTGGGCTCCTTCGAAGAGCACGCACCGCAGATGGACTTGTTTCACATGGAATACATGCCCTGTAATCACGCCATGCGCGGCTTTGTGCGACGTATCGAGCACCTGCCCATCAACGCCATGCTGCCCCAGCACGGCAGCGCCACCAAACACCAGCTGGAGGCAAGCAACGCCCAGCTCTTGACGATCTACCGGGTGGCCTCGGCCATCAACCAGACCATCGATCTGCAGGAACTCTTCGAGCGCATCATGCAAGCCATGGAGGCTGCGCTGGAGGCGTCGCAGGGGCGCCCCATGGGCATCTTCCTGGTGGACGGAGAGCGCATGCGTCTGGCTGCCCATCGCGGCGGCAGCGCGGAGTTCATCGAGGCGCACATGGACATGCGCGTGGGCGACTGACTGTGCGGCCGCGCTGCCGCCGGCGGTGATGTGCTGTGCAGCGACATGTGCTGCGAGGATGATCGCCACACCATCCGCTACACCTCCATGGAAAAACACGGCCATGTGATCGCGCCGCTCATGGCCAAGGGCAAGGCGGTGGGGGTTTTCTACTACTACGTGCCTTGCGGCCTGCGCCCGCAGCCGGGCCAGCGCGATACCTTCGTGGAGATCGGCCAGCAGCTCGGCCTGGCCATCGAGAACGCACGCCTGTACGAAGAGACGCGGCAGCTCTCGTTGCACGACACCCTTACCGGCCTCGGACCGGCGCCTGATGGAACTGGTGCTGGAGCGCGACCTGCCCAACGTGCACCGCTACGGCCGTGCATTGTCGGTGGTGATGCTCGATGTGGATCACTTCAAGTGCTTCAATGACGAATACGGCCATCCGGCCGGTGATCGACTGCTGGCTGAGCTCGGCGCCATCGTGCGCCGTGAGTCCCGGGAGAATGACCTGCCGTCGCGCTACGGCGGCGAGGAATTTCTCGTCATCCTGCCCGAAACGGACGCGCGCGGTGCCGCCCGTTTCGCCGAACGCCTGCGCGTGGCGGTGGCAGCCAGCACCCGCGTCACCATCAGCCTGGGCGTGGCCCAGGCCAGTCACACGCGCAGCGATCGCCTGAGCCTCACGCAGGCCGCGGACGAGGCGCTGTACCAGGCCAAGGCCGACGGACGCAACCGCGTAGTGGTCGCGAGCTGAGCCTGCCAACCACCATCGCCTGCATCGGGAACGGCGCCCGGTGCGCCACCCTCGTCTGGACGGATGCCTCCGTGCGCACGCACCTTACCGCTCACGGAATGCGCGCGCGAACTGGTCCGTCAACGGCCGCAGCAGGTATGACAGGGCGCTGCGCTCCTCGGTGGTGATGAACACTTCCACCGGCATGCCGGGCACCAGCTTCCCTCCCAGCTTTTGTTCCTCGCCGGGCATCAAGCCGAGCTCGGCGCGGTAATACCTCTCGCCCGTCTCCGGATCGCGCGTGGTGGCGGGGGCCACCTGCAAGACGCGGCCTTCGAGCTCGGGCGTGGTGCGCTGATTGAAGCTGGTGAAACGTAACCGCGCATGCTGGGCCGTTGTCACCTGCTCGATGTGCGCCGGCGGCAACTGTACCGCCACCTTGAGCCGCGCCTGTGCCGGCACGATGGTGGCCAACACCTCGGCCGGCGTGATCACGCCACCGATGGTGTGCACGTTCAACTCGTTGATGGTCCCGGTGATGGGGGCTCGGAGGTCGGTGCGCGACAGCCGGTCCTCGATGGCCATGCGCCGGTCCTGCAGTTCCGAATGACGCGTCTCCACCTCGGCCAGTTCACGCTGTGCCTCGTTGCGCGCACCCTCGTCCAGGTCCAGGATGCGCGATTCCAGCTCGCTGATACGTGTGTGCGCGCGGGCGATGTCGGCCTGGATGGCGGCATGCTCACCGCGCAGACGCGCACGCTCGCGCTCGGCGGCGTAAACGCGCGCGGCGACATCCAGGCCGCGCGCGACCACGTCGCGGGACTTGGCGTATTCCTGTTCCACCAGCGCGACCTCCTCCGCCTTGGAGGCGAGTTGCGCCTCCAGCCCCACGATCTCCTTGCGGATCTGACTCACCTGCAGTCGCAGCTGGCGCTTCTGGCCCTCGCGTAGGGCACGATTGCCCTCGAACAACCGCATCTCGCCAGTGACAGCAACCGGGTCGGCAGCATCGAGCCCGGCGGGAAAGGTGATGGCCTCGCGCCCGTCGCGCTCAGCCAGCAGGCGTGCGCGCCGAGCCGCCAGTTCGTGGATCTGCGAGGTCACGATGGAAAGCTCCGCGCGGGTCTGGGCATCGTCGAGGCGGATGAGCAACTGGCCCGCTTGCACCGCCTCACCCTCGCGGACCGCGATCTCGCCCACGATACCGCCGTCGCGGTGCTGCACGGCCTTGAGGTTCTGATCGACCACGACCGCGCCCGGAGCGATGACCGCACCCGCCAGGTCCGCAGTCACGGCCCAGCCGCCGAGACCGGCAAGCAGCAGCAGCGCAAGCATCACGCCGGTGAGCACCAGGTTGCGCAGGGTGAAAGGCTCACCGGTGGTCGCCCTGGGGCCATTCACCATGATAGGTGCGGGATGGCCGACACCGCTGCCGCCTGCCGTGATCACGAGGCGCTCCCGGCAACCGGGCGCGGCGGCGGCGCCGCGCGTCCTGGGACGAGAACATCGCCACGCGGCCCGAAGGCTGCGAGCCTGCCCTCTTGCACCACGGCCAGATAGTCCATCACGGCAAGCACACTGGTGCGGTGCGTGATCACCACCACCATGCCGCCGCGCGCGCGTATCGCGTGAATGGCCTCGGCCAGCGCCGCTTCACCTTCCCGGTCCAGATTCGCGTTGGGCTCGTCCAGGACGACCAGGAACGGCTTGCCGTAGAGCGCGCGCGCCAGACCGATGCGCTGGCGCTGGCCCGCCGAGAGCGCGCCTCCCTGCGGACCGACCCGTGTCTGATAGCTCTCGGGCAGGCGCACGATCATGTCGTGCACGCCGGCGGCGCGCGCCGCCTCGATGATGGCCTCGGCCTGCGGCGCCGGATCATGGCGCGAGATGTTCTCTGCAATGGTGGCGTCGGTGAGTGACGCATCCTGCGGCAGATAGCCGATGTGACGGCCCAGTTGTTCCTCATCCCATTGATCGAGCGCCGCACCGTCGAGCCGGATGCTGCCGCGCAGCGTGGGCCACACACCGGTGAGCACGCGCGCCAGCGTCGTCTTGCCGCTGCCGCTCGGTCCGACGACACCCAGCGCCTGGCCAGCCTGCAGGGTGAAGCCCACGTCCGCGAGCAGGATGCGACCGGAGGCCGGTGCAGCCACGGTGACATGCTCCACGCCCAGGTGCTGCCGTGGTGCCGGCAATGGCAGGCGCGGTGCTGCCGTGTTCGCCGCCGCCACGGTCTCGCGCACACGCTGCCAGGCGCAGCGCGCCTGCACCATCGACTTCCAGTTCCCAATGGCCAGGTCGATGGGTGCAAGCGCGCGCGCGGAAGCCACCGAGGCGGCGATGATGGCACCGGCTGACAGTTCGCCCGCGATGACCAGCCAGGCGCCCAGGCCGAGGATGGAAGACTGCAGCGTCATGCGCAGCACACGTGCCACGGCACCGAGTCCGCCGCCGGCGGCGCTGCTGCGCGCCTGGAGCAAGAGGTGGCGATCATTGGCTGCGCCAAACCGTTCCACGGCACGTCGGGTCATGCCCATGGCGCTGAGCATCTCGGCGTTGCGCACGTTACCTTCGGCGAGGGCATCACGCGCCAGGGCCGCCTGCTGCGCCGCACCGCTGAGGGGACGGGTCACACGCTCAGAGGCGACGGCAAGCAGCGCCAGGAATGCGGCACCGCCCAAGGTCACGAGGCCGAGCAGCGGGTGCAGCAGGTAGACGAAGCCGAGGAATACCGGCACCCAGGGGAGATCGAACAGCGCCAGCGGGCCAGGACTGCCGAGGAAGGCACGCACCCGATCCACGTCGCGCCCGCGCTCCAGTAACTCGGCGCTGGAGTGACCCAGGCGCGGCAGCGTCAATGCCACGCGATGGGCCAGAGGCGCCGCGCGCCAGTCCAGCCGCGCCCCTACGCGTACCAGCACCTGCGCGCGGATCACATCAAACAGGCCCTGGAACAGGTAAAGCATGAGGGCAAGCAGCGATAGCGCCAGCAGGGTTTCCATACTGCCGCTGGTAAGTACGCGGTCGTAGACCTGCAGCATGTAGAAGGCACCCGTGAGTGCGAGCAGGTTGACGAGGCCGGACACCGCGCACAGGAATGCGGTGATGCCGCGCCATTTTCCTACCAGGCTGGCCAGGCTCATGGGTTTGCTGGCTTGCTGTGTGCGCATGGGTCAGAGCAGGAAATCATCCTGCCCGAGAGGGTGCATACCGGTGAGCGTGAGGGTGAAATCCGCCTCACCGTCGCCGTTGATGTGCCCGCGCAGCACGGTGGCCGCCTCGCCGTTTACCGTTTCGTTGGACCAACGCAGCTCACCGGCGCCGCCGCTGACACCAGGCAGCAGGACGAATGACTGGTGGCCCGCCGTGCCCCGATCGGCATCGACGGCGGAGAGATCGATGCGATCGCCGGGTTCGAAATCCACGATCACATCCCCGTCAGCCATGCGCACGGAGCGGAACACGAAAATATCCTCACCCGCACCGCCATCCATGACATTGACCGCGGTGCTGGCAAGGATGGTGTCGTTGCCCGTGCCGGTGATGGCGTTCTCGATGCTGTGCAATCTGTCGGTGCCGGTCTGAGCGCTCGATGCCTTGCCGTTGAGTCCTGCAAGACCGTTTCCCAGGTTGACGGTGACGTCGGCGCTGATGGCGCTCAAATCCAGGGTGTCGTCACCTTCACCACCGTAAAAGCGGTCGTTACCGTCGCCGACGGTGGCCAGGAAAACGTCGTTGCCGCCCTCGCCAAACACCTCGTCGGCGCCGTGTTCACCAACGAGTGTGTCGTCACCCTCACCACCAAACAGCTGATCAGAGGCCCTGCCACCATAAAGCACGTCATCGCCCGCGCCGCCGTACAACACGTCATGGCCGGCGTCACCATAAAGCACGTCGTCGCCATCGCCGCCGTGGACAGTGTCACCGCCGCCGCCTCCGTGCACGGTATCGCTGCCGCCCAAGCTGGAAATCTCGTCGTGGCCGCCCCGGCCTTTCACCAGGTCATCGCCATCGGCGGTCACGATGACGTCGTTGTCCATGCTACCGATCACGGTCTCGGGTGCCGCCCCGAGATCGAGTGCGGCACCGTGCTGGACCAGCGCCGTGCCGTCGAAGACACCGAAACTGAAGGTCACCTGCCCGGGAGTTGCGCCCGCCGCCGGACTGTAGAGCCACGCATCGGGCGCCTGCTGGACCAGCGTGCCCGAGGAAACGGCAAGGTCGAGCACCTGCAGGTCATCACCGTCGGCGTCGGTGACACCGGCGAGCAGTGCGGCAGAGGTGATGAGCAAGGTATCGCCGAGGGCGAGCAGGCCGAGGTGCGCCGGCTCGGGGACCACCGGGCGGCGGTTGTCGGAGGTGAAGGTGCGCAGATCGATGGTCTGGAAGGCAAAGCGCAGGTACTCCACGTTGCGCACCGTGTCCACACCATCCGACAGCCGGTTTCTGCCCGTCAGCGGATCGGTTTCGAGGGGATTGAAGGTGAGGTGCTCTACACGCCACGAACCATCGCCGTTGTCGGTGATGGAATAGTTCTGACGCACATCCCAGAACACTGCCGTGTCCTCGCCCGAATCGTCGTAGAGGATCTCGCGTACGGTGTGCAACTGGCCCGGGTTGATAAGGCCATCCAGCAGCCACTGCCTGAGCGATCGGGTGGTCCCCCCAAGGGTCACATCACCATCCAGGTGGTCCACGCTGGCAATCTCGTTTGCGGCGGTGTTCTCCTGTTCCGGCGCCCCGATGATGCGGATGCGTACGTTGAGCCAGGCATCGCCATCCAGCACATCGTCACCACCCCGGCCTTCGAGTGTGTCACTGCCGCCGCCGCCCAGCAGAATGTTGCCGCCGACGAAGGCCTGCTTCAGTTGTGCCGAACCGTCATCCCAATACTCCACCTCCTGCATGAGGTCGGGCGTGATGATGACATCGAGACCTGCAATGCGCTCGATGCCGGCTTGATCCAGTTCGTTATTGACGAAATTGCCTTCGGGCGTCGGGTCGGCAATGGTGGGCTCGGCCGGGTCTTCAGCGGTGCGGTCGTCGCCGCGCAGGATGTCGTCACCGGCCCAGCCGGAGAGCGCCTCCACCTCGCTGAAGCGATCACGCACGACCTCGATGGGCAGGTTGGGAAACACTTCGATGTTCAGATCGGCATCCACACCGATGCCTTGTCCCTTGTGGATCACCCAGTCGAAGCCCCATGCACCCACACTGCGCTGGATGCCTTCGCTTCCGAACATGATGTCGTCGCCGGAATCAGCGCGATAGACGATGTCGCCGTTGCCGCCATGCAGCACGTCGTGGCCAATGACTGTGGCGTTGAGGAACCGTTCACCGTGGTCGCCGGAGATGACATCGGAACGCCCCCCTCCTTCGATCCAGTCGTCGCCGCCATCGCCGTTCAACACATCGGCGCCATCACCGCCCACGATGAAGTCGTCACCCTCACCCCCGAGCACTTCGCTGCCGTCGCTGCCCGCCAGGATGTAGTCCTTGCCGTGGCCGCCCATGATCTGGTCGAGTCCGTTGCCAGCGTGGATGACGTCGTTCCCGTCGCCGCCACGGATGATGTCGTTACCGCCAAGGTCAGTGATGATGTCGTCGCCGTGACCGCCATCGAGGATGTCGTTGCCGTTGCCACCTTCGAGACGATCGTTGCCGCCATCACCCCACAAGGTGTCATCGCCATCGTGGCCCATGAGGGTGTCGGGGCGTGCGCTGCCACCGAGGACCACGTGCTCCTGACCATCGCCGTGGAAGCGCAGGTAGTCGTCGATACCATCCCCGTCGGTATCACGACGCTCCACCTTTGGGCTGATGATCTGCAGCAACGGGTCGTCGTGCACGGGATCGGGGTCGAGCTGGCGGGTGGCATCCAACTCGATGATGTGATCCACACGCGCGAAGATGTCGCCGGGCAGGTGCGTGGCGCCTTCGACGCCCAGGTCCGTGTTGCGCTTGATGAGGGTGGCGAACGAATTGCCCTCCAGCTCCGCGTCCATGTTGGTGCCCTGCACGCGTGACAGGTAATAAAAGCGATCGCCGTCCTGAAGGTTCTCCATTTGCAGTTCGAACACGAAGGCGAAGGTGGAACCCAGCATGCCACCGAAGGGCATCTTCTTCTCCGCCAGGCCGCCAATCCACAGATCCACATGGTTGAGCCCGCTTTCGACACCGGCCCAGGCGGCGCTGCCGTTGAGGAAATCGAGGCGGTCCGCCGGCGCACCGTCCCCCCCCATGACCAGCCGCAACGCCGCCTCACGCTTTGCGTCCAGGGTCTGCGCATCCACGATGGACGGGTGTGTTCCGTAGGAGGCGATAAAGTTGATGATGGAGGCGGGGGTCGACAGGTTCAGGGCAAAGTCGAACCAACTGGTGTACGGCTCCAGACGGCTGTCCCCTGTCGCTGCGTACAACTCCGCACGCGCAGCGTTCAACGAGGGCACACCCGTGTCACGGCCGCGTGCGATGTTGATGGCGGCGAGATCCAGCGGCAGTCCCAACAGATTATTGCGTAGTGCGCCGGTGACGAACTCGTCGATCGCGTTACCGGTTTGGCGCGTCATGCCACGCACGATGGCACCGGTTGCCTCGGCATGAGTGAGATAACCGTCAGCGAAGGCGGTGGGATTGAGAAAGGCGGTGATCAAGTCCAGGTCGGCCCGACTGCCATCCGCATTGATGCGCTCGACCGTTTCGGTGAGCATGGAGTGTCCGAACCGGTACACCACGTGCGCGAACTCGGCGTAGATGGCGGGATTGATCGACATTTCGGGGAATGCGTCGAAGGCATCCACCGAGGGCTGTATCTTGCGGGCGAACTCCTCGAACACCAGATGCTGGTATTGGATCTCCGTGGTGAAGCGCCCGCTCTGGAACAGGCGTTCACCATCCCACTGCAACGCAGCGAGGGCCGCCGCATCGTTCACATCGGGAAAGGTATCCAGCTCGACGCGCAGCCACTCGTTGAGAAAGGCGAGGTCGCCGCTCTCCAGCACTGTCTGTTTGGTATGCTCCACCATGCGGTTGTGCTCGGCATGAAACACATGGTGCACGGCGGTGAGTCCGATGTTTTCGTTGCCGCGCCCGTCGCCGGTGACGAAGTGTGCATCTAGGAGCGTGGCATCATAGCCGGGCGTGGCCGGTGACGCGCCATGGGCGATGTCTGCGAGAAAGGCGTGGCCGGTGCGCACGGCTGCGGCGGTACCGATCGGAGTCAACGGATTGCCCTCCACCAGGCCGGTGGTAGTTACCAGCAGGGGATAGCCGTTGTCGCCGCGAATGAACTCACCATAGGGGTCTACCAATAGCTGGGGCACGCTGAGGGTGTCCTCGTCAGCCAATTCGATACCGAGCAGCTCACGTGCCTGGGCCTTCACGTCTGCCCATGTGGGCAGTCCCTTGTCGCCACCGAGCAGACGCCCGCTGGCGAGCGGGCCGTCCGCGGTCATTACGTATTCGCGCAGGAACACCTGGTGCGATGGGTGCGAGGTGTAGGTCTGGTTCTGGTCGACAAAAGGCGTGGTGTGGTTCAGGTGTGCACGCACCTCCGGGTGGGCGGGATCCTCATAGGTCTTGGCGCGCGTGAGGAGCATGAAGTTGGTACCCGGGCTGGCAGGATCGTAGAGCGGGTCATCCGGCTTCAGGGGGATGAAGATCTGATCCTCGCCGCGTGCGATGAGATCGAGCCCGTGATCGAAGAACTGTCCGAACAGGGTCATCCAGGAATTGAACGGGGCGGAGAGGCCCTCGTCGGGGGCGACATTGGGAATGAACAGGTTTTCAGGGTCGCAGCCGTTACCTTCGGCCGCGAGCATCGCCGCCACAGCCGCGGGGTTGTGCGCCGACTGATCGGCGATGAGATTGCTGATAGTGCGCGGCAGGGAATCGACCACCCAGCCTGCGTCGGCGTAATGCGTCTGGGTGCTCGCGTCGGGGAAACCCGGAAGGGTTGCAGCAGCGTGGTCGCTACCGTGCTCCGCCACGCGCCAGCCCTGCGCCAACAGGCGCGGCATGATCTGATCCGCGGCACCCCAGAGTTCGCGGCCTTCCACCAAGTTGGTAAAAGAGCCGTCCACCGTGCGCAGGCCGTAGGGCAGCAGTGGGCTGGGGATGGCGCGGTACGCGTTGGGGGTTCCCTCCGGCACCGGGTTTCCGGCACGGTCCACGAGAATATCGGTGAGCTCTCTCGCCGTATTGCCCGAATGCGCCACCGAGTTCGCCTCGGCAACCTTGATCTGCCGTAGGATGAACTCGAGGTCATGTTTGACGAGTTTCATGCGTGCAACACTCCTTGTTGCATCGCAGCCCATGTCTGCCACGAGCAGGGCTGCGCGGCCGACACCGGACCCTGTGCCGGGCCTCAGTGGATCCCTGTAGGAAACGGTGGGGTAATCGCTGATTTAGGTATAGCTGGAGCCGTGAAGTTCTTCACGAGATGCAGGAGCCATCGTCGCGCCGCTGCGGGGACAGGCTCAGGAGGCAAGATGTTGGACCTGCGCATCCAGCGAAGACGGAAGCGGGCTCCCGCCGTTGGAAGCCAGGCTCAGTCTTCCTCGGACTTGGGCCGGAACTCGGCAGCGAGCTGTTTCTGCAAGGGGGGAGGTGCGGGTTGATAGTGGCTGAACTCCAGTGTATACGAGCCCTGGCCGCCGGTTAGCGAACGCACGCGATCGGCATAGTGGTTCAGCTCTCCCAAGGGTGCCTGGGCCTGGACGCCGATCATCCCCCCGGGAAGCGTACTGCTGCCGAGTACGTGGCCGCGGCGGCTGGTGAGATCGCCGGTGATGGTACCCATGGCACCGGCAGGCACCACCAGTTCCAGATTGACGATGGGCTCCAGCACCATGGGACCGGCCTTTGACACGGCATCGAGGAAGGCGCGCCTTCCCGCAGTGACAAAGGCGACTTCCTTGGAATCCACCGGGTGATACTTACCGTCCGTGACCGTCACCTTGATATCGTGCAGGGGATAGCCCGCCAGTGCACCCATCTCCATGGCCTGACGCACACCCTTCTCCACCGCCGGGATGAACTGTGCGGGGATTGCGCCGCCCTTCACCTCATCGCCGAACTCGAACCCGGCACCGCGCTCCAGCGGCTCCACACGCAGGAACACCTCGCCGAACTGTCCGGCTCCCCCGGTCTGCTTCTTGTGGCGGTAATGCCCTTCGGCGCGGCCGCTGATGGTCTCGCGGTACGGGATCTTGGGCGGACGCGTCTCCGCATCCACGTTAAAGCGTTTGTTGAGCTTCTCGAGCGCAAGGCGCAGGTGCAGATCACCCAGGCCGCGCAGCACCGTTTCGTTCAGCTCTGCGTTGTGCTCCAAGGCCAGGCAGGGGTCTTCCTCCACCACGCGCTGCAGGGCATTGGACAGGCGTTGCTCGTCGCCGCGCCGCTGTGCCGCGATCGCCAGCCCGAATACCGGCACCGGGAAAGGCAGGGGCTTCAGGTGCAGCAAGTCCTCGTCATGGGAATCATGCAACACGGCGTCGAAGTGGATCTCCTCCACCTTGGCCACAGCGCAGATGTCACCGGGAATGCCCTCATCCATTTCGAGTTGCTGCTTGCCGAACAGCTTGAACAAATGCCCCACCTTGAACGGCTTGCGACCGTCACCGATGAAAAGTTGACTATCGCGGATCACCGTACCCTGGTGGATACGAAATACACCCAGCTTGCCGACGAAGGGGTCGGCCGTGATCTTGAAGACGTGGGCCACCACATGGCGCGTCGCGTCGGGTCGCACGGGGTAGGGCTCGGCCCGCTCGCCCGCGCCCTTGATGAATGGACGCGGATTGCCCTCCAACGGGCTGGGCATGAGCCGTTCCATCACGTCGAGCAACTCGCCCGCCCCCGCACCGCTGCGCGCAGAAACGAAACAGACCGGCACCAGGTGGCCCTCACGCATGGCTTTCTCGAAGGCATCATGCAACTGCTCCGGCGCCAGGGTCTCCCCTTGTTCCAGGTAAAGCGCCATGAGTGCCTCGTCCACCTCCACCACTTGATCGATGAGCTCGGTATGTGCCTCCTGCACCGAGGAGAAGTCGGTCTTGCCATCGTGGTGGAAGAAGCAATCACACACCGTGGCCGCGTTCTCCGCAGGCAGGTTGATGGGCAGCAACTCGCGCCCGAACTCCTCGCGCAGGCCCTGCAACACGCCCGCCAGATCGGCGCCTTCGCTATCGATCTTGTTGATGATGACCATGCGGCACAGCTTGCGCTCCCCGGACCACTCGAGCATACGCCGCGCCACCGGCTCGATGCCCACCGCAGCGTTCACCACCACCGCTACCGTTTCCACGGCCGGAAAGGTGCCCAGCGCCAGCCCGATGAAGTCCGGCAGGCCCGGGGTGTCGATGAGGTTCACGTGGAGGTCCTGATGATCGAAGCTGACCACCGAGGCATTGAGGGAATGCTGAAAGCTTTGTTCGAGCGGGTCGAAATCGGAAATCGTGCTGCCGCGTTCCACGCTACCTGCCGCACCGATGACACCGGATTTTTCCAGCAGCGCCTCCACGAGGGTGGTCTTGCCGCCGCCTGATTGGCCGACCAGGGCGATATTGCGAATGGCGTCAGTGGTATATCGGGGCATGGTGATTCCCTTCTCGGTACCTGGGCCTCGGCATGATGGAGCAGTATCTCCTATAGACTAGTCAGCACCACCGTGACTGCGAGGCAAATGATTGCGCGGCAATCTGCTAAAGATAAGGAGGGTTCCGGGAACATAGCCATGCCGCATCGGCTTTGGCGCCGAGCAGATCGGTGACTATCCCGAAACACGCCCCCGTGCCCAAGCGCTCAACAGCGCGCGTTCCTGAGCACGAAGTGGTCGATCAGGTCCAGGCTGCTCAGAATGCCGGCCATGCGGCCTGTTCCACGACCACCACATGGTGCACGTGCTTGTTCAGCATGAGGCAGGCCACGTCCTTGAGCAATGCGTCCGGCGCCACTTCGATGACCTGTGTGAGCAGACTTCCCAGGCACCTTTCAACCGTGGGTTTTCGCTCCTCGCGTGGAAGTTCACCAGGTCCGAAGCACTGATGACGCCGAAGCAGGTACCGTGCGGTGCCATCACGGGAACAAAGGAATGACCACCGTCGCCAAGGACACGCTCCACGCGTTCGATGGTGTCGTCGATGTCCACCGTGGTCACTTCCCGTGTCATCACAGTGGAAATCTTCTGGTCCATATCCATCAACACATCTCCGTGGCTACACCGTTGCGGTAACGTAATGGAACCGGTTTCGTGGGTCTGCGCGACATCCTAACAGAGCAAGCGACCGGATCAACGCTCGACCCGCTCCACGACGCCAGCCTCGCCTGCAGCCCGCCTGGCCGCCTCGCGTTCGGAAGCCGCCCGCTCCTCGTCGCGCACATCATCCAGGCCGCGTGACGGCCAGGCACTGAACGGGAACGGCCGCACCTCACTGCGGTAGGTGACGAACTGGAGGATTTGGTACACGTAGGCATTCAAGCCGTTGGCGAACACCAGCAAACGCGGCATGGGCGCCCCCGTGATGAGCTGGCTACCGAACTGCAGTACCACCAGCACCCATACGATGAATTCGGCCACGCCGTAGAGAACGGCGAACAGGATGATGAGCAAGCCCCGCAGCCAGGTCTTGCCGTTGGTCAGATTCGATGACAATTCACCCGCCATGGGTTTCTCCTTCTCATGTCCCCGATCCACATGCCCGAATCCCTATGGGTTCATCATGTGGCCAAGGCGGCGACACCGCAAGGGCAGCAAACCAGTGGGGTCAGAGTCCACTGGTCTGCTCATGCCGTTGGCACCTCTTGGCGCCTTAAGCAAACCCCTTATGCAATCAATGTGTTAGCTCTGGCCTTCGGCCCATCAGCGCCAGCTTCCGGGCGCGTGATGTACGGCGGTTCGGTGAATTCGGATTCGACGGGCCGAAATGGAACGTGGTCCATCGCCTGCCGCACGATACCACCATTCATGGTTGCGCGGATTACCCCGTTTCCAGGCGCCCGCAGCAGGGGCATAATTCGCCACCGTTTGAGGTGCGGCTCGCTGAGCCTCACACCACCCAGCAGCCCGGCCCGTGGTGTCCGGAGTGGTGGCTTGATTCATTTACGTCTTGCAGAGAAACATTCGGTGGCGGCAAACAGGCCAGAGGCTCCGCACAGCGCGTTACGTGCCCGTCTCGCAGAGGTTGACGGGCTGCGGGCATTGGCCGTGCTTGCGGTCCTGCTCTTTCACGTGGGATTTGCACCTTTCGGCGGCGGCTTCGTGGGCGTCGATGTCTTTTTCGTGATTTCCGGTTTCGTCATCACGCGCAACATCCTGATCGGCATTGAGACCCGCACTTTCAGCTTCAGGGAGTTCTACCTGAGGCGGTTCCGAAGACTCTATCCCGCCCTGCTCGCCACGGTGGTGCTGACGGGTGTGACGGCAATATTCATCTTCACTCCGGAGCATCTGCTGAGCACTTCCTCGGAGATGATCGCCGCCGTCTTCTCCGTGGCCAATTTCCTGTTCTGGAGCGGCTCCGGTTACTTCCAGGCGGACAGCCTGTTCAAGCCACTGTTGCACACGTGGTCCCTGAGCCTGGAGGAACAGTATTACCTGGTGTGGCCGACGCTGGTGCTCGCGCTGGTTTCCCTCAAATCCACCCGGCTAAGGTCGTTGGCCTTGCTGACACTCGGGGTGTTGTCGCTGGCCTCCTCGCACCTCCTGGTGGTCAAGGGTTTTGCGCCAACGGCCTTTTACATGCTGCCCTTCAGGGCCTTCGAGTTCATTATCGGCGCGCTGCTCGCGGTGAACCCCAGGTCGGAGATTTTCCGGGGACGGCAGGCGAACACCGCCGCAACCCTCATCGGCATCGGCCTGATTGTGCTGGCAGTATGCGTGCTGGATGAGTCGAGTCCCTTCCCCGGTCTGTGGGCGCTGTTACCTGCCGTGGGAGCCGCCGCGGTGATCTTCGGTGGACAAAATCCGGTTTCCCGCATGCTCCTCGGAAACACCTTTGCCCAGTTCACCGGCAAGATCTCGTACTCGGTGTACCTGGTCCACTGGCCCATCGTGGTGTTCTTCAATTACACGCACCCGAAGGGGCTCGACTTCGACGATCGCGCCGGTATGCTCGTGTTGGCGTTCATCGCCGGTTACCTGAGCTGGCGCTACGTGGAAAAGGTATTTCGCTACCGCGGCCGACAGGGGCTGTGCAAGCAACTGCCGGCGAGACCTTATGTCTCCGCGGGTCTCGCGTTTTCCCTTCTCATGACGCTGTCCATCCGTATCACCGATGGCGCACTGCTGATGCATCCTCATGCCCTGTCACCGGCACAGATCCATGCCGGCAAGGAGTCGCGGCATGACCTGTTGGAACGCAGCGGGTGTGACATTCTGCGCATCGACACCGATCCCGGCTGCAACCTGACTGCCCCCGAACAGACCCTGGTGTTGGGCAATTCCCACGCCATTGACGGCTATAACACCTGGGTGACGGCGTTCGATTCACCGGACGAGAACGTTATCTGGTTCGGCAGCTTCAACCGTTGTGAAGCGTTCGTCAACGACATCGCAGCCGACTATCCCGACACGAACCACTGCGTAGCACGGTTCTCGGCACTGCGCGACAAGGATCTCATCGGCAAGCTGACATCTGTCGTGGTGAGCGTCAAGGAGCCGTTCGCGCCCGACACGGACCTGACCTACGGGGTTGTGGCGGAAATGAAGGCCGTCAACCCGCGCCTGAAGGTGTTCATTATCGGTGGGTACTTCCATCTCGCGCGGGACTGCTCTTATTACATGAGCATCTACGGTTCCGCCGACGAATGCCTGCGCGAGGAGTTCATCGAATATGCCCAGCACGAGGAACAGGCGCACAAGGCGACATGGCTCAGCGGGAAATACCGCGAGCGGCTGGAACCGGTTTACGTAGACAAATTCGATCTGGTGTGCAGAGACGGGAAATGCCCGTCCTCAACAGGTGGAGTTCCATTCACCTATGACAAGCATCACCTGAGCCTGGAATTTGCTCAACTGATCGGCGCGCATCTCAAGCAAAAATATCCGGCGCGCACCACGCTGGAGCTCGCCAGCCTTATCGGTCCGCTCTAAGGGCAAGCACCTGTGCACGCGCAGGTCGCGCGGCGATCTTTTAGTGAGTCCTGGTCCCGCATAGGCGGGATGTGATGACCACGCCAGGCGCTCCACCGAACGGTGTGCTCGTCAACGCTCGGCCGTGGCGAGTCTTGCTGCCAATGCGATGAAAACGAATGCGGCCAGCCGGTTTAATGCGAGCTGCGCCCGAGCAGAGCGCAAGAGCCAGTTGCGGAGACTGCCGGCCGCAATAGCAACAAATCCAAAGACGAGAATGGTTGCAAGGATGAACAGACCGCCCAGAAACATGATCTGTACGCTCACGGGACCCTGCGTCGGATCCGTAAACTGGGGAAGGAACGCAAGAAAAAAGATGGATACCTTCGGATTTGTGACATTCATGATAATGCCGCGCCGATAGAGCGCGCCGCGCCCGGGCTCGATGCCATGCTCCCCAGGCAAGCCGGCAGGCTTGGCCGTGAACGTCTTCCACGCCAGATAGATCAGATACCCCGCGCCACAGAGCTTCAATACCGAGAAGGCCACAGCCGAAGTCTGAAACAGCGCTGCCGCCCCAAGAGCCACAGCCAGGCTGTGCATGACGAGGCCTGTGCACAGTCCCAGCATGACGACAAGGCCAGCGGCTCGACCATGCAGCGTCGATTGCGTTAGGACGAAAAGATTGTCCGGCCCAGGCGCCGCCCCAAGCAGCAGGGATGCCGTGAAAAAAGTGACTACGGTTTCAGCGGAAAGCATCGTTCACCTTCAAACGAAAGACCTCACCACCCAGTCTTGTCGTGGCGACGCGGTAGCGCCAAGCCTGATCAAACGTGACACCACTCATGATGCGTCAGGCGATAAAGGCGCACCTGTTGCCCATGGAACTCGATCTTCCGGAAGCGGCTGAATCCCACCTTTTCGGCAACGCGCAGTGAACCGATGTGCTCCGGCACAATGATCGCCACCACCGATTCGAATGCCTTATTCCCAAAGGCGTACGCGAGCACTGTACGTGCGGCCTCCGTGGCGAGCCCCCGTCCCCAGTACCGGCGCGCGAGACGGTAACCCAGGTTGATCTCATCTGTATCACCCACGCGCTCGGGGGCTACTCCGCAGAATCCGATGAGGCTGGACGAGCTCTTATCCACGAGCCCCCAGGGACCGATACCATGCGCTTCATAGTTGGCCAGGCACCATTCCACGAACCGGCGCGTCGCCGGTTCGTCGTAGGCGCCACGTACCGAATATTTCATGACGTCCGGGTCGCCCAGGATCGCGCTCAGCGCGGGCACATCTGCCAGCGACAACCGCCGCACGAGCAGTCGTGCCGTCTCGCCAATTTGTTCCATCCTTCCCCTCATGCGTGAATCCGGCCGGCCAAACGGCGGTCTCGGCGCGGCAGGCGTTGAGTTCTGAACCTCGGTTTCTTGACCGACGCTGGGTGTAAACAGCCAGCAACTGTACCTGAAGTCGATCAGCGACGGATACCGGGGGTCTCGATGGGCAAGCCATTCCCGCGCGCATTCATGTAGACCTCGAGATCGATGTATGGCTCGGAGCCGGGCTGAAAGGGCATGGCGCGCAGGGTGGCGAAGCAATCGCGGAATTTGCGGTGCAGGCTGCTGATGTCCTGAATGAGCAGGCGGTGGGTGGGAAAGCCGTTGGTCTGGGCCTGATTGAGTACCTGGTCGCGCAGGTTTGCGCCGGTGTAGAGATCGTGGCAGTGATAGCACGCCATCTGCAGTTGGCCGATCCGGGTGCGAAACAGGCGCTTGCCTGCTTCGTAGTGCGGGCGCATGGGGCCGCTAACGTCCACATTCACCGGTTCCCCGCGCGCGCGGTGACGCACGAAGGTTTCCAGGGCCACCAGTGACGGATCGTCGTAGGTCAGTGGGAATTCGTTCATGCGCTCTTCGCGGCACAGATCGATCTGCTTCTGCAGCGTAACAGGCCCGCCGTGGCGTTTGCTGAATATGGGATAGCGTGCTATACGCTTCGGATCGAGTTTCTCGCCGTCGGGACCGTGGCAGTCCGCACAGGAGATGCCATCGTCGCCCGCGGTATTGAACAGCTCACGCCCCTGATCCACGGTGAACATGCCCGGATTCTCGAAGGAATCGTCTTGCATGGCCTGGAATTCCTCCGGCAGATAGTCGTAGCCGGAGCGTGGTTCGCTCGCTGCTGCAGCACCGCACAGCAGCGTGAGCAAGGTGATGGCAGGCAAGCGCAGGCTCATCGCAAGGTCACCAGATAGGCCACGATGTCTTCGATCTCCTGCGCGGTGAGGATGGTGCTCGCCATGTCCGGACGCGGCCGGTACAGGTGCGCCGGGTCGAGATGAAAGCTGGGCATGATGCTGTCGGGATTCACCTGTTTCTCGTCCACCACCCGCAGGCGCAGCTCGCCCTCGTTGAGGCGTGCACCCACACCCATGAGCGGCGGGCCGACGGTGCCGTGGCTGGGTTCTTCCGGGATGGGGAGCTGGTGGCAGGCGAGGCAGTTGCCCTTGTCGCGTGCGATGACCAGCGCACGGCCGCGCGCGGCATCACCGCGCAGGCCGTCGAGAGGTTGCGCGATGGCAAGGCCTTCGGCGTGCCAATGGGCAACATCAGCGGCACTGACGGAGGCCGCTGCAATGAGACCGATCATCCAGGCGCTATGCCGATACAGCCCTACCATACGTCGAGCCTCGTCAAAGCCTTGACCCGATGCTAACGAAGGGCACCGGAACTGCCAAGCCGCAGCGGGCGTGAGTTATAGCCAATGCACACGACGAGCGAGTTCACATGCATGGCTCGTGTTTCGCGCGTGCAGGAACGCGACGGCTGGGGATACGCGCAAAACACCACCCACGTGCATCTGACTCTGCCGACTCATTGGCACGAGGGCAAAATATAAGCATACGGATAACGGCGCTGTCACGGGCCGCGTGGGGGACCACCACTAGCGGGCACTGGTCCGGCAAAGACCAGAGCGGCAGGAGGGAAAGCTTTTGTAGCCCGCCCACGCCCATTTTGGCGCCTGTTTTTCACTGGTGACGTTCTGCATCACGCCCGGTCCATCACCTAAAGTGATGGTGAACGAGCCCGCCAGGAACCGCCATGCACGCCCCTGAGGCCGCTCCACGACCTGCGCTGCGCGCCATCGATGGCATGGCCATGGTCATTGGCCTGGTGATCGGTGCCGGCATCTTCAAGGCGCCGGCCGTAGTCGCCGCCAGCCTGGACAGTGAGCCGGCCATCCTGCTGTGCTGGCTGCTGGGCGGCGCAGTGTCCATGGTGGGTGCATTGTGTTATGCGGAACTGGCAGCGGCCTTCCCCGATGCGGGCGGTGAATACCATTTCCTGCAGCGCGCCTACGGCCGGACCGTGGGCTTCGTATTCGCCTGGTCGCGCATGCTGATCCTGCAGACAGGCTCCATTGCGTTACTCGCCTTCGTGGTGGGCGATTATGCCGCCGAGCTGCTGCCGCTGGGACCCAACGGTACTGCCTGGTTCGCGGGCGCGGCCGTGCTGGCCCTGACGGCGCTCAATCTTGCTGGCCTGCGTTCCAGCACCGCGGTGCAGAAAATGCTTGCGGTCCTCACACTGGGCGGTCTGGTGACCGTGATCGGTGCCGGCCTGCTGACGCCCGCTGCACCGACACAATCCGCCGTAATCCAACCCGCGCACGACGGCGCCTTCGGACTCGCCATGGTGTTCGTGCTGCTCACCTACGGTGGTTGGAACGAGGCGGCCTATGTTTCCGCGGAACTGCGCGACGTACAGCGCAACATGGTCAAGGTGCTGCTGCTGTCGCTTGGCGTGGTCACCGGCGTGTACCTGCTCGTCAATTTCGCTTACCTGAAGGTGCTTGGAATCGTACCCATGGCGCAATCGGAAGCGGTCACGGCGGACCTGGTGCGCGTCACCATGGGCCCTGGCGGTGCGCGCCTCATCAGTGTGCTCATCCTGGCGGCGGTAGTCTCTTCCCTCAACGTGACCATTTTCACGGGCGCGCGCACCAACTACGCCCTGGCACGGGATTTCCCACTCTTCGCCTTCCTCGGACATTGGTCGGTGCACACGAACGCACCCACCCATGCGCTGCTGGTACAGGGTGCCATCACCTTGTTGCTGGTAGCGGCAGGCGCCACCAGCCGCTCCGGTTTCGAGGCCATGGTGAGCTATGTGTCGCCGGTATTCTGGTTGTTCTTTCTGCTGACCACCATGGCGCTCATCGTGCTACGTCGGCGCGAACCGGCGCGTGTACGGCCTTATCGCGTGCCGGGCTATCCCGTCACGCCCGCGCTGTTTGCCGTCGCCTGCGCCTACATGCTTTACGCCAGTTTGGTGTATTCGGGTTGGGGTGCGCTGTTCGGCATCGTGCTGGCGGCCAGCGGCCTGCCGCTGGCCCTGCTGCGGCGGCATGCCCGGTAACTGCATCAGCGAGGAGGTGACAGATGACGAGACACAGATGGATGACCGGCCTGGCACTCGGCGGCCTGTTGGCAGCCGGCACGTCCTCGGCCCAGTTCCCCAGCCTCGACGTACCCTTCGTGCCGACGCCCGAACCCGTGGTGGATGGTATGCTGCGACTGGCACAGGTGGGACCGGGTGACGTGGTGTACGACCTCGGCTCCGGCGACGGCCGCATCGTCATCGCTGCCGCGCAACGCTACGGTGCACGTGGTGTGGGCGTCGACATCGATCCGGATCGCATCCGCGAAAGCAACGAGAATGCCGTCAGTGCCGGCGTGGATAATCAGGTGCGCTTCATCCAGGGTGACCTGTTCGAGGCCGACATCCGCCCGGCCACGGTAGTGACACTCTATCTGCTCGGTTCCGTCAACGAGGAAATCCGCCCGCGCCTGCTGCACCAGTTGCGGCCCGGCACACGCGTGGTGTCGCATGCCTTCGACATGGGCGAGTGGCAGCCGGATGCGAACACCGTGGTGGAGGGGTCGGAGATCTACCTGTGGGTCATTCCCGCGCAAGCGGGTGGACAGTGGAGCGCCGCCATCGAGTCGCTCGCGGGCGTCGAGGAGCTCAGCATGGCACTGCAACAGCAATTCCAGCAGGTGCGCGGCATGGTGGTGCTCAATGGCGCACACATGATGCTGGAGGATGGCCAGATGCAGGGCGAGCAACTGGAATTCACGCTCGATGACGGCAATGGCAATCTGCGGCGTCTGCGCGGCCACGTCAACGGCGACAGTATCACGGGCTGGGTGTACGGCGTGGGCGACAGCACACCATCAGGGCGTTGGCATGCCACTCGCGTCGGGCACGAAGATACCGGACAAATACGCACGGGACGGTAGGGCAATCACGCACCATTGAGGGGGTGCGCCCAGGCGAACCCCCGCGTTGCACTGTGCATGCGGATTGTTCAAAGATTAGCGGCAGGCCCGCCTCTGGTTCGGGTTCGACAATCACCTACAAGCAGACCCGCGGAGGGTGCACGGGATCATGAAACTCAACCTTCCGGTAACGCACCATGAGCAGGTGCTGGAACCCGGCGCCATGCTCAGTTCCACCACCGATCTCAAGGGCATCATCACCGACGCCAATCGCGCGTTCGAGCACATCAGCGGTTACAGCCGCGATGAACTGGTGGGTAGAAATCACAATATCGTGCGCCATCCGGACATGCCGAAGGCCGCGTTCGAAGACCTGTGGAATACCCTGAAGCAGAACAAGCCCTGGATGGGCATCGTCAAGAACCGCACGAAAAGCGGTGATCATTACTGGGTGGATGCCTATGTGGCCCCTCTCACGGAAGGTGGCAACGTGGTGGGCTACCAGTCGGTACGCATCGCGGCCGATCGCCAACGCATCACGCGTGCAGAGCGGCTGTACCGCAAGCTGCTGCGCGGCACGGTACCCCTGCTGCTGCGCTGGTCACCCGGTTATGCGACACAGTTGTTCGGCGCCTTCGGCGGACTTCTCGCCGCCTTCGCTGTGTTGCTGCTCGCCAGTGGTGCACTGGAGTTCTCGGCGATACTCGTGGCCGGCTTCACGGTCGCACTGGTACTCGCCGCGGGTGCGGCACGTTTCATGAGTCTGCCCATCCAGCGCGAGGCGAAGCACGCGCGTGCCGTGGTGGACAATCCCGTGATGCAATTGGTGTACACGGGGCGGCGTGACGAAATCGGTCAGATCGCGTCCGCCGTACAGGTATTGCAGGCGCAGTTGCGCACGCTCACCACGCGTGTGAACGATGTAGTCGTACAACTCACCGCCACCGCGGCGCAAATGGCGGATGCCGCGGGTGCCACGGAACACGGCATGGCCCGCCAGGTACGTGATGTGGAATCCCTCGCCACGGCCGTGCACGAGATGGCGACCACCATCAATGACATCGCACGCAACGCCGCGCTGGCCGCCGATGCCTCGCGCGAGGCCGATCGGGAGGCAAAGCACGGGGCGCAGCTGGCCACCGAGGCCATCGGTGGCACCGAGGTACTGCTGCGCGACCTCGACGCGGCCGCCAGTGTGGTGACGGCAGTCGGCAGCAAGAGTGAATCCATCACAGGCGTCCTGGAGACCATCCACGCCATCGCCGAGCAGACCAACCTGCTCGCCCTCAACGCCGCCATCGAGGCCGCGCGTGCCGGCGAACAGGGCCGTGGTTTTGCCGTCGTGGCCGACGAGGTGCGCAATCTGGCAAACCGCTCCCAGCGCGCCACGGGCGAGATCCGCGCCACCATCGAGGAATTGCAGGCGGGCGCCCGTGAGGCGGTCCACGCCATGAACGCTGCCCGCAGCAAAGCGCAGGAGGGATCCGAGTGCGTGGAGCGTGCCGCCGAAGCACTGGCGGCCATTGCCGGTGCCGTCTCGGTCATCACCGATATGAATCTGCAGATTGCCGCTGCCGTGGAAGAACAGAGCCAGGTGGCCGAAGAGGTCAATCGCGGCATCGTACGCATCCGCGACGAATCCGACGCCGCCAGCGAAGCCGCCCGCCATGCCGCCCGCGCCAGCGACAATGTCAGCGATACCGTGGTGCAACTGGAGTCCGTGCTGCGCCAGTGCGCGGGCTGAGCTGGAATAGCCTAACGCAACGCCGTTGATGGTTTCCCTGTAGATACCACAGGTGGTTGGCCCCGGCCGTCAGTCCTTCGCGCCCTTCGCGCCCTTTGCGCCCTGCGCGCCTTTGCGTTGATGTCTTCTCTTCAGCCGCGACCAAGCCAGGCCAACGCACCGAACGCGGCGGCGCGGCCGGTGGCGAGGCAGGCAGTGAGCAGATAGCCGCCGGTGGGGGCTTCCCAGTCGAGCATTTCGCCGGCGCAGAATACGCCCGGGCGGGCGCGGAGCATGAGGTACTCGTCGAGTGCCTCGAAGCGGACGCCGCCCGCGGTGCTGATGGCCTCCGCGATGGGGCGCGGCGCAATGAGGTGCAGGGGCAGTGCCTTGATGCTGGTGGCCAGGCGCAGCGGTGCGGTGAAGACCTCGGCCGGCAGCAACTCGCGCAAGAGGCCCACCTTCACGCCAGTGATGCCGGTGCGCTTGCGCAGATGGTTCGCCATGGAATCCCGCCCGCGAGGTCGCGCCAGGGCAGCGGCAAGCTGCTGTTCGGTCCGGCCGGGCGCGAGGTCGAGCACGAGCTCGCTGTGGCCCTTGCGCTCGATGGCGTCACGCAGCGGCGCGGACAGGGCGTAGATCAGACCGCCTTCGATGCCCGAGGCCGTGATGGTGAACTTGCCCTGACGTTGCAGGGTCGCGCCGTCCGTGGTGAGCACGCGCGCGACCACCGACTTCACCGGTTCGCCGGCGAAGCGCGCGGCAAAACCCTCGCTCCAGCCCACGTCGAAACCGCAGTTGGCGGGGCGCAGCGGCGCGATGTCCACGTCCGACGCCGCCAGCGTCGCCACCCACGCGCCGTCCGATCCCAGTTGCGGCCAGCTCGCGCCGCCCAGGGCGAGCACCACCGCGCCCGCCCTCACGCGCCGCGCGCCCGCGGGTGTGGCGAACACCAAGTCGTCATTGTCCCAGCCCTGCCAGCGATGGCGCACATGAAACCGCACGCCCCGCTCGCGCAAGCGGTGCAACCAGGCGCGCAGCAGGGGCGCCGATTTCATGTCGGTGGGAAACACCCGCCCCGAACTGCCCACGAAGGTGCCGATGCCGAGCCCATGCACCCAGGCACGCAGCGCCGCGGGATCGAAGGCGCGCAGATGGGGCGCGAGCTGGGCGCTGCGCGCGCCGTAGCGTTCGAGGAAACGCTCGAACGCCTCCCCATGGGTGATGTTCATGCCGCCCTTGCCGGCCAGCAGGAACTTGCGTCCCACCGACGGCATGGCGTCGCACACCTCCACGCCCACCCCCGCCGCGCTCAGCACCTCCGCCGCCATCAACCCCGCCGGCCCGCCGCCGATCACCGCTACGTCGGCGCTACCCTCCGCTCGGGAAGAAACAGGCTCAACGCAAAGGCGCGAAGGGCGCAAAGGACGCGAAGTTGATTCGTTCATAGTCGCCACAGCGGTTGGTGCGTGTGTTCACCGGCATCGACATGCCTAAGGAGAGGGTGCAGCCAGTCGCATCTCTGCCCTCGGGAATACCTTGGCATCCTTTGCGCCCTTCGCGCCTTTGCGTTGAGTTCTTTTCGTTGTCCTTCACTGGACCGCGATGCTGAGCGCCACAGCCTCGGCGACCTTGATGCCGTCCACCGCCGCGGAGAGGATGCCGCCGGCGTAGCCGGCGCCTTCGCCGGCGGGGTAGAGGCCGCGGGTGTTGACGCTCTGGAGGTCGTTGCCGCGCGTGATGCGCACGGGGGAGGAGGTGCGGGTCTCGATGGCGGTCATCACGGCGTCGTCCATGGCGAAGCCCGGGATCTGGCGGTTGAACACGGGAATGGCCTCGCGCAAGGCTTCCACGACGAAGTCGGGCAGGCATTGGCGCAGGTCGGTCATGTGCACGCCCGGCTGGTAGGACGGTTGCACGGCTCCGAGCGCCTGCGACGGGCGGCCCGCGAGGAAGTCGCCCACGCGCTGCGCCGGCGCGTCGTAGCTGCCGCCGCCGGCCTCGAAGGCGCACGCTTCCCAGTGGCGCTGGAAGTCGATGCCGGCGAGCGCATGGTCCGGATAATCCTGCTCCGGCGTGACGCCCACCACGATGGCGCTGTTGGCGTTGCGCTCGGCGCGCGAGTACTGACTCATGCCGTTGGTGACCACGCCGCCTTCTTCCGAGGCTGCGGCGACCACCTGGCCGCCGGGGCACATGCAGAAGCTGTAGGCGGAGCGGCCGTTCGTGCAGTGGTGCACCAGCTTGTAGTCGGCGGCCCCGAGCAGTGGGTGACCCGCGAAGCGACCGAAGCGTGCGCGATCGACGAGCGACTGCGGGTGCTCGATGCGCACGCCCACGGAAAAGGGCTTGGCCTCCATGTGGACGCCGCGCGCGTGCAGCATGCGGAAGGTGTCGCGCGCGCTGTGGCCGAGGGCGAGGATCACGTGGTCGCCGGCGATGCGCTCGCCGTCGGCGAGCACCACACCGCGCACTTGGCCGTCCTCGATCTCCACATCGGTGACCTTGCTCTGGAAGCGGATCTCGCCGCCCAGAGATTCGATGGTGGCGCGCATGCTCTCCACGATGGACACCAGGCGGAAGGTGCCGATGTGCGGCTTGCTCAGATAGAGGATTTCCTCGGGCGCGCCGGCCTTCACGAATTCCTCCAGCACCTTGCGGCCGCGGAACTGCGGGTCCTTGATCTGGCTGTAGAGCTTGCCGTCGGAGAAGGTGCCGGCGCCGCCCTCGCCGAACTGCACGTTGGATTCAGGATTGAGCGGGCCGTGGCGCCAGAAGCCGAAGGTGTCCCGGGTGCGCTCGCGCACCGCCTTGCCGCGCTCGAGGACGATGGGTCGAAAGCCCATCTGCGCAAGCACCATGGCCGCGAGATAACCACACGGGCCGGCGCCGACCACCAGCGGCCGCGCACGCAGGTGCGCGGGCGCGCGGGCGACGAACCGGTAGTGCATGTCCGGCGCGGGTTTCACGTGCGGGTCGTCGGCGAAGCGACGCAGCACGGCGGCCTCATCCGGGACGCTCACGTCGAGCGTGTAGACGAGCTGGATGTCGCTGCGCTTGCGGGCATCGTAGCCGCGGCGCACCACCGTGAAGTCCAGGGTGCCGCCGCTATCGAGCTTCAGCCGCTCCCGCACCGCCATGTCCAGCGCCGCCGGAAGGTGTTCCAGCGGGAGCCTGATTTCAGTGATTCGCAGCATGGGTGGTCCGGGGCGGGTGGCGACGGGCGGCCATTTTAGCGCAGCCGCCCGGGCGCTAGTTACGGATCAGGCGAGCCGAGAAATGGATGGTGTGTACGGAATCCGTGCCTGGGCCGGACCGGTGTCCTCCGTTCCCTGTGCCTCAGCGTTCGGCCAGGGCCTTTTCCAGGGAGGCGAGCAATTCGCTGGGGGTGACCACCGTGCCTTGTTCATCGCTGTGGGGGAACACGGCAAGCAGGGTGCCGTCGCCTTCCAGGCCCGGGGTCCAACGGTCCATCCAGACGTCCAGCGGGATCTCGCCAGGGACGCAATCGGCCCATTCACCATTGGCCCATTGCGCAGCGAAGGCGCGGTGCGGCCACACGGGCAGGCATTCTTCACCATCCTGCGTGCTCATCACCACCCAGCCATCGTCGCTGCGCAGGCTCCACACCGCACCGCCGGTGACAAGCTTCTCCACGCAGTATTCGTAGCGTCCTTCGGCGGACAACAGCGCCACCGCCAGGATGTCGCTGTCGGTCAGTGTGTACGTCATGGGATTCCTGCCTGTTCGAAAGGCCGCGCAGTATAGAGAAGAA
>Ga0172382_10000849_pt1 | contig 56591 bp, 51 predicted proteins | sample Leawel138RmetaG_FD_122245 | JGI IMG/M metagenome (GOLD analysis project Ga0172382, IMG submission 122245) | Leachate microbial communities from a municipal landfill in Southern Ontario, Canada - Leachate well 138R metaG | ecosystem: Engineered > Solid waste > Landfill > Unclassified | place...
ATAGGTATAGATCTTTGATAAACATAGTTGGATATATATTTTCCAAAAATTTTATTGTTTAATAACCACTCATATATTTTCTTTGAGCTTCTAATATAGAAATATCCAGATAGGAGAATAAAAGGTGTTGTTGGTATTATAGGTAATAGTATACCTATTGTACCTAGTATTAGGGAAATGGTTCCGAGTATAATGTAGATTATTTTTTTGATAATTTTACCTCCTTTAGTTGTATTTCTATTATAACTGAAAATTTCAGAAAATCAATTTTATAGATAATAAAAGTGTATTATAATAAAATATAATACACTTTATATTAAACTAAATTTTGATTCTTATTTAATATAATAACATCAGTTATATCCATTGGTTTGTAGTAGAAGTATCCTTGAACAATATGACAATCTGTTAGTCTAAGCAGTTTTATTTGCTCCTCTGTTTCAATTCCTTCAGCTAAAACGTTAAAATTTAATAGTTTAGCCAGTTTTATAATTGTATTATATACTTCTAATTTTTCTTCATTTAAATATTTAACTGCGATACTTCGGTCTAGTTTTACAACTTCTAATTGATATTTGGTTAGGTAGTCTAATCCGGCTTGCCCTGAACCAAAATCATCTAGAGCTAGTTTAAAACCAATCTCATTAACTTTTTTAAGAAACTCTAAAGCTTTATCCTCTTTATCAATTAATACACTTTCAGTTATTTCTATACCAAAAAGAGAATAATCAATATTATTTTCATCAAGCAAATCTTTAATATATTTAAGTAGTTCTTCATCTTCGAATTGATGAACAGAAAAGTTTACATATATTGTTTTTAAAGGGATGTCTTCTAGTTGAAACATTTTTAATGCTTCAATTGATTTCTGAATAATAACTCTACCAATAGAATTAATTAGGTGTGTCTTTTCTGCAACTTTAATAAAATTGACTGGTGTAATATCAGCATTAATAATTCTGGCTAGTGCTTCATAACTTACAATTTGACCAGTTTTCATGTCAATCTGTGGTTGTAGTTTAATTTTAAAACCATCATGTCTTAAGGCTTTTCTTATTTCCTGAACTATGTCGGCATCGCTTTGGAGAATATCCGACATATAGTCTTTATAATATGTATATTTTCTTTTGCCTGTTGATTTAGATTCATACATTGCTATGTCAGATTTTCTGATAAGCTCTGATGTAGTGTCGCCATTTTCCGGATAAATCGATATACCTATAGATAAATCTAGTACGAATTCATCTTCATCTACAGTTATTTGCGTATGAAAGTCATCATAAATTTTAGACATTGTATCTTCAATTTCATTGTTGTTTTCAAATGGTAATAAAATAACAAACTCGTCTCCTCCATAGCGCGATACAAATAGATTCTTGTATTTACCAGTAGAAAGTTTTTTCCCAACTTCTATAAGAATTTTATCCCCATATACGTGACCCTTGGTGTCGTTATGATTTTTAAAATCATCTAGATCAATAAATAGAACTGCAAATTTAACTTTGTTTTCAACATGCTCCTCAATTTTTTGAGTTAAGTATAATCTATTTGGGAGTTTTGTTAGAAAATCGGTAAATGCTAGCATACTAATTTCATTGTTTAATACAATGTTTTCATCATTTGCTTCCTTTATGCGATTAGCAAGTTTATCTAAAGATAAAAACATATTTTTAAATACCACCATTTTCTTCTTTGGCTTTTTGTATACACCACTTTTTATATCAAAACTTGTTAATGACTTATCTAACATTCTTAATGGTATTATTACTTGAATAACTTCTAATATACCAAAAGCAAAAATTGATGCTACTCCAATTAATGTAATTGCTATAGTAAGTGTATTGTTCATTTCTCTATAGAACTGCAATGTATAGGAAATCGCAAGTATTGTTTCAACTTCACCATCTCTGTACACAGGAACTAAGACTTCTAATACTTCATGATTTTCTTGTGTATATAAAACATCGTGAGTGTAAGTTTCACCGCTAAAAACAGCATTAAAAATATCATCATCAAATGTTGTATTAGATTGAATAAATTGTCTTGTGTCTGCAATCACATCTTGATCACTATTTATTACATAAGCAAATTCAATGTTTGTGTTTTCTACAACAATTTTTTGAACAATGCTCTCATATGATAAATCTGCAGTTAGTTGCACGACGTAATCAGCGTTAAGCGCTGTTTCAACAAAATAACCATCATCATCTCTGGCATATACAACCATGTAGTATACGTCTCCCTCAGTTGATAAACGAATACCTTCAATGTATAAATCTTCATCACTTTGCATGAAATTATAAATTGGATCACCCGGTGTTGGCGTCCAACCAATAAAAGTATTTGTGTTATCGTATATTACTTCTCCATCAGGAGTAAACCACCAAATGTTGTGAACGCCAGTAATCTCAGACAAATCTTGTAAATAATTATTTGACAGTAAATCTCTATTCTTAATAACTATTTTTGCAACCGAAACGAGTTTTTCACTTAAATCATTAATTATATGAGTTTCTAGTTGATGATTTTGTTCCACAGTATGTGCATAGGATTGTGAATAAAATTCATTATTTTTTTTGTAAATATCTTTAAAATTATCACTTGTATAATAATATAAAACAACAGAAAGCAGAAAAGTTATAACAATTGTTACTATGAGCGGGAAAAAAAACAGCCGATTTAAATTAAAATTTTTAAGTTCTTTTGGCATAATTCACCTCATTACTTTTATATTCCTTTAATATATTATATCACATTTTTGTTTTGTTTAGGCAATAATGTATTTATATGTACTTATATAATTGAAAAAATTCAATAAAAATGTTATGATAATGATAGTGAAAAAGTATATAACAAACCAAAAGGAGCCATTATGAATCCAAGCAGATTTAAATATATTAATACAAAACACAATGATGTTTCAAAAAAAATCCTCTTGTATTGGATGCAACAGTCAATGCGTGTTGAGTTTAATCATGCACTAGACTATGCGATAAAAATGGCTAATTTGTTTAAAATACCACTTGTTGTATTTTTTATAATAAGGGAAAACTACCTAGGTGCAAATCTGAGACACTATAAATTTATGATAGAGGGGCTAATTGAGGTCGATGAATCCTTAAGAAAGCAAGGAATTAAATTTGTTGTTTTTAAAAATGAGAGTGAAGCATATAGTTTAATAAAAGAAGCACATACCTTAGTAATGGACTATGGTTATTTAAAAACACAAATAAATTGGATTAAAAGCATTTTAGATTTCATAGATTATTCAATGTTGAAGATTAATGTTGCAATAATCGAAACTGATTCAATTGTTCCCGTGAAACAAGCCTATTTCAAAGGGGCTTATGGTGCATATGTCATTCGACCCCATCTGATGAAGAAACTTACTGAATTTATGGATTACAGTAGTCCACCAAAATATTTAATTAAACAAGAAGCAAATTTGGAAGCTTTTAACTATGTGAACATAAGTTTAGATATATTAAAAAACCTTGAAACTGATTTGGATGTTAAGCCATATTATAAATTTAAAGGAGGTCATAGTGAAGCAATAAATCATTTAATCAATTTTTTTAATAACAAGGTAAATGATTATAGCAGAAGAAGTGATCCTTCATTACAAATACAATCATATCAATCGATATATTTACATTTCGGAAACATATCCCCTCTTGAAATTATGAATATAGCTACAAAATATTATAATAATAATTTAGTTAAAAAAGAAGATTATGATAGTTTCATTGAGCAATTATTAGTTAGACGCGAATTGTCTTTTAACTTTGTTACCTACGAAAAAGATTATGATGATTTTGACTACATGACAGAGGAATGGGCATATATTACTATGAACAATCATATAGAAGATAAAAGAGAATATATCTACACAGCTGATGAAATTGAGTTTAGCAAAACACACGATATATATTTTAATGCTTGCATGTATGAAGCTAGATTAACAGGGTTTATGGCAAACTACATGCGAATGTATTGGGCAAAAAAAATCATAGAATGGTCAATAACCTATAAAAATGCATATGAATTGATAGTTTATTTAAACAACAAGTATTTACTAGATGGTCGAGATGCTAATACATACACAAATATTGCATGGTGCTTTGGAAAGATGGATCGTCCATGGATGGAAAGGCCAATATTCGGCAAGTTAAGATATATGAATGATTTAGGACTTAAACGTAAATTCGATATGGACAAGTATGTTCAATTAATAAATTCCTTAAAAAAAGAGTAAAAATTTTATTTTTACTCTTTTTTGTTAGCTTATTTTTATCTTAAATTAGTTATTATTTTTTTGCAAATCATTTGCAAAAGAGTATTATTTTTGCTATAATAAGATATATTCTTGGAGGTCTTTGATGAAGAAAGTAATTACGTTATTATTATTTACACTTGTAATATTTTTTGGTGGTTGTACCAAGAAAGAAAATGTAGATATAATTACAACATCTTTTATAGGATATGATTTGGCATATAATATTGCTGGAGACAATCTTACTATTGAAAATATAATGCCATGGGGAAGTGAATTACATAATTTTGAACCTACTCCTAGACAAATGAGCAATATAAATCATTCTGACTTGTTTATATATTTAAGTGTAGAATTAGAACCTTGGGTAGCCAATAATGTTACTCAACCTAATGCTCTGAACTTATCCGAAAGTTTTGTAAGATTAGACCATGACCATAACCACGATGATGATATTGGTCCAGAGGAAGATCATCTTCATGAAGATGACCATGATCATTCAAGTCTACATTTTTGGACAGACCCTACTACTTACGTGCAACTAATAAATGTAGTTAGAGATAAGATTATTGCCATTGATCCAGAGAATGAACAATTGTATACATCAAGAGCTATTGTTTATTATGAAATGATAAACGATCTACATATTGATTTTGATATATTTACACAAAACCTAGATAAAAGAAATATATTTTTAGCTGGACATAATGCAATGGATGCATTTGCCGAGAGATATCATATAAATATCAGATCACTTACTGGTGATTATAAACCGAATGCCGATTTAACTGGACCTCAAATTATAAGTCTACGTGATGAAATAGTTGAATTAGATATTCACTATCTATTTACCGAGGAACTTGTAGAGCCTAGAGTAGCATTAAGATTAAAGGAAACACTCGAATCACAAAGCTATGCATTAAATTTATTAGAACTTCACGGTTATCACAACATCAGTCAAAAACAATATGAAGAAAGGGTGAACTATGCAAGATTATTCCAACAAAACATCGACAACATCAAACAAGCCCTTAGCAATTGAATTATCTGATGTATCAGTTAGTTTTGGTAAGTTTTGTGCTTTAAAGAATGTTAGTTTTTCTATTAATAAAGGTGACTTTTTGTATATTGTTGGTCCTAATGGCAGCGGGAAAACCACTCTTATTAAACTTATGGTAGGAGTTATAGAACCTACATTAGGCAAAGTACATATTAATAGTGACAACTTAGGTTATCTTCCTCAAAAATTTAATTATTCTCATCAGTTTCCTGTTACCGTAAGAGAGGTTATTTATAGTGGATGTAAGAAACAAAGAATTATTGCTACAAAAAAATCCAAAGCCTTGATTAAAACTTGGCTAAAAAAAATGGAGATTGAACATCTTTCTGAAAATTCAATGGCTAATTTATCCGGTGGAGAACAACAAAGAGTGTTCTTAATTAGAGCATTAATTAATAAACCAAATTTATTAATTATGGATGAGCCAACAAGTGCTCTTGATCCAAAGTTTAGAAGACATTTTAATGAAATAATAAATAGATTATCAAAAGAAGGAGTAACTATAATATATGTTACTCATGACTTACATGATCGAGTTGATGATAATGCAAAAATAATGTATGTAGATCAAACCGTAAGATTCTTTGGTAACTTTAATGACTATGCAGCAAGAAGTAGAGGTGAAGATAATGTTTGATTTTTTCACTGAACAATTTATGCAATATGCACTATATCTTGGATTAGCTTTAGCTGTTGCAGCTGCATTCTTAAGTCCATACCTTGTATTGAGTCATCAAGCTATGATAGCTGATGGTATTGCGCATATCTCATTTACAGGTATTAGTATTGGATTGCTTTTGTCATCACAAGCTTTGTATTTTGCGATACCCTTTGCAATAATTGCATCAATTGCGATTACTATATTAACAGAAAAAGCAAATATGCAAAATGATGCCTCGATTAGCGTTGTATCGGCCTTTGCACTGGCAATAGGTTTAATTATTGTTACTGTAGGTGATGGTTTTAACCGTTCAATTGAATCACTACTAGTAGGTAGTATATTAACTGTTAGTACTTCTGAAGTCCAATTAGCAATTATATTAATGGTTATTACAATTGTTTTTGTTTTAGCATTCTATCGACCACTATTGGCAATGACATATGATCCAGAGTATGCAAAGTTTTCTGGAGTTAAAACTTCTCTACTAAAATATAGTCTAGCAGCATTAACTGCTGTATTTGTAGTAATTGGTGTTAAGACTGTTGGTATTTTACTTATTTCTGCATATACAATCTTTCCGGCTTTGATTTCTAATCAACTTGTTAAGAGTTTTAAATTAACTTTAGTAGGCGGAGTAGTTATAGCTATATTTACGATTTTCATTGGTATAACATTATCATATCATTTAAATCTTCCAACTGGATCTACCATAGTTGTTGTGTACACAATATTATTAATTGGTGCATACTTACTTAGAAGAATACTAAGGAGGAATTAAAAATGCGACTAACAAAAAATAGACAACTTATATTAGATATTTTTAAAAATCACAATGAGCCATTAAGTGCAGAAATGATTGCTGATAAAATAAATGACGTACTAATAAATCTCTCAACGATTTATAGGACTTTAGATTTGTTTTTTACAAAAGGTATTATAGGAAGAAGCAATATTGGTCATACTGCTTACTATTATATAAATGATGATTCTCATCACCATTATATGATATGTCTTGGTTGCAATAGAAAGTTTGAACTTGATTGTCACTTAGATAGAATCGCCAGAGAAAAAGCTGGTGAACATAACTTTGAAATCACGCAACACGATTTAACAGTTTATGGATATTGTAGCGAATGTAAAAGTAAAAATCACAACTGATAAATCAGTTGTGATTTTTTAATTGCGAATTATATAATCAAAAGCACTTAATGCGGCAATTGCACCAGCACCCATTGATATAATTATTTGTTTATATAATGAATTAGTACAGTCACCAGCTGCAAAAACTCCTGGAATTGAAGTAGCACCTCTATTGTCGATAACTAGTTCTCCCATTCTATTTTTTTCGATATTGTTTATCCATTCTGTACTTGGCATTAATCCTATTTGAACAAATACTCCATCAAGATTAATGTGAGTTTCATTGTTATTATCACGATTAACAAAAGTAATTCCATTTACTTTATCAACACCTGTAATTTCCTTTGTTTGAACATTTTTGTAAACTGTGACATTTGAAAGACTGTAGAGTTTTTCTTGTAATACTTTATCTGCTTTTAATTCAGGTAAAAATTCTAGAACTGTTACATGTTTACTTGTTCCAGCTAAATCAATTGCCGCTTCAATACCAGAGTTTCCACCACCAATTACTGCGACATCTTTGCCTTCGAATAAAGGTCCATCACAGTGAGGGCAATAAGCTACACCTTTATTTTTGAATTTTGCTTCTCCCGGAACATTGACATTACGCCATTTTGACCCAGTTGCAATTATTGCAGTCTTAGATTTTAGAATACCACCACTTGATAAAGTAACTTCAATTAATTCTTTCTTTTCTAAGTTAACTACATTTTCAGATTTAATTATATCAACATTATAATCTTTCATATGAGCTTCTAGATCTTGACCAAGTTTTGGTCCAGTAGTACTTCTAACTCCTATAATGTTTTCGATACTTAAAGTATCTAAAACTTGACCACCAATTCTTTCAGCAATCACCCCGGTTTTAATTCCTTTTCTAGCAGCATAGATTGCAGCACTCGCACCAGCAGGTCCACCACCAATAACTAAAACATCATATATGGGTTTTTCATCATAGTTTACTTTGCTAATTCCTAACTTCTTAAGTATGTCATCAAGTGACATTCTGCCGCCATCAAAGTATTCATTGTTTAGAAAAACAGCTGGAACCGCCATTACTTCTTTATTGTCGGCTTCGTCTTTAAATATAGCACCATCAACCATTGTGTGAGTAATATTTGGATTAAGGGCACTCATCATGTTTAATGCTTGAACTACATCGGGACAATTATGACATGTTAAACTAACAAAAGTAGTAAATTGCAAATTTTTATCAATTGATTTAATAAGATCGATATTTGCTTGAGAAATTTTTGGAGCTCTTCCACCAATTTGCAAAATAGCTAATACGAATGATGTGAATTCATGTCCTAATGGTATTCCAGCAAATACTATTTTATTTGGTTTGTCTTTTCTTTCTATAGAAAAACTCGGAGTTCTTTCCAGTTTAGAATCTTCTAGAGATATTCTATTTGTTAGAAACACTACTTCATCAAGAAATTCTTTCATTTCTTCAGATTTCTTGCTTTCATCTAACGATACTTTAATAACAAGGTCGTTTTCAAGCAAGTCAAGATATTGTTTAAGTTGGTTCTTAAGATTTATATCTAACATAGGATTATTAAATCTTTCCAACTAAGTCTAAACTTGGTGTAAGTGTCTCTTTTCCTTCTTCCCACTTTGCAGGACATACTTCCTTTGGATTTTTTCTAACATATTGAGCTGCTTTAATTTTATTAATTAATATACTTGCATCTCTTCCTATTCCTCCAGCATTAATTTCTAATGCTTGAACAACTCCATCCGGATCGATGATAAATGTACCTCTTTGAGCTAAACCGGTTTCCTCTTCAAGAACATCAAAGTTTCTAGAAATAACGTGACTTGGATCACCAATCATAATATATTGAACTTTCTTAATTGCTTCAGAATGTTCATGCCAAGCCTTATGAGTAAAATGTGTATCTGTTGATACTGAATACACTTCAACCCCTAATTTTTTTAAATCATTATATTGTTCTTGCAAATCTTCTAATTCCGTTGGGCAAACAAATGTAAAATCAGCAGGGTAGAAGCATACTATACTCCATTTGCCTTTCATATTTTCATTAGTTACCTCAATGAACTTTCCGTTTTGAAAAGCATCAGCTTTAAATGGTAATATTTCTTTTCCTATTAATGACATATATATTCCTCCTTATGTTGTCTATAGTATTCATTAAAATACTTACTTATACATTGTAATTAATAACAGCCAAAAAAGCAATTAATATGCTTTAAAAAGTTAGCAATGGCTAACATGACAAATATATCGATTTATAATCTATTAATTTATTAAAATTATGGTATAATTAAGAAAAAGAGGTGTTAATATGGAGATTCAAAAAATCGTTCAAAGCGCAAGAGATTATTACAATAATGGTAAGACAAGAGAAGTAGATGAGAGAATTAAACATTTAAAACTATTGAAACTTTCGATAAGCAAAAATGAAAATAAAATTCTAGAAGCGCTAAAAAGAGATTTGAATAAATCTGATTTTGAAGGATTTATGACGGAGCTTGCCCTTCTTTATGAAGAAATAAACTATATTTGTAAACATTTAAAGAAATGGGCTAGACCAAAAAAAGTAAAAACGCCTATTACTCATTTTCCTTCTAAGAGTTATATACATAGTGAACCTTACGGAGTTGTCTTAATAATGAGTCCCTGGAATTATCCTTTCTATTTATCTATGGCGCCTCTTATCGGGGCTATTGCATCAGGGAATACAGTCATATTAAAACCGTCAAACTATTCATCGCAAACATCTTTAATAATCAATAGAATAATAAGTGAAGTGTTTAAAGAAGAATATGTAAGTGTCGTTCTTGGGGGAAGAGAAGAAAATCAAGAACTACTAAATCAAAAGTTTGATTATATTTTCTTTACGGGAAGTCCTAATGTTGGAAAAATAGTCATGGAAAGTGCGAGTAAAAATCTTACTCCTGTATCTCTTGAATTAGGTGGGAAGAGTCCATGTATAATTGACTCATCAGCTGACATTAATATTGCGGCTAAAAGAATTGCATGGGGTAAATTTGTCAATTCTGGACAAACCTGCGTAGCGCCTGATTATGTCGTAATTCATGAATCAAGGAAAGAAGAGTTTATTACAAAAATCATTGATAATATTGAAAAGTTCTATAGTAAGAGTTTTGATAATGATGAATTTCCTAAGATAATTACTAATAGACATTTTCAAAGATTAGTTGATTTAATAGCAAATGAAAAAGTGATTTATGGTGGAAACACTAAGAATAACTCTATTCATCCTACTTTAGTAGAATCTAATTGGAAAAGCAAAATTATGGAAGAAGAAATTTTTGGGCCGATTCTCCCAATAATTACTTATAAAGATTTAGACGAAACAATCAATCAAATAAAAATCAAGGAAAGACCTTTGGCTTTATATTTATTTACTAACGATAAAAATGTAGAAGAGAAAATTGTTAATCAAATTAACTATGGTGGTGGATGCATAAATGATGTTATTGTTCATCTAGCAACACCTTATATGCCATTTGGCGGAGTTGGAAATAGTGGTATGGGTAATTATCATGGGAAATTTAGCTTTGATACTTTTTCGCACAAAAAAAGCATTCTAAAAAAGGCGAATTGGTTAGATATAAATCTCAGATATCCACCCTATAATAAAAGTATTAAAGTCCTGAAAAAATTCTTTAAATAGGCAAACAACTTGATAAAAGAGTTAAATTATGCTATAATAATTATGTAAATGGAGGTATTATAATATGAAAAAATTAATCGAATTACTAAATCGTCAAGTAGCAAACTTTGGAGTTTTCTACATTAAACTTCATAACTATCATTGGTTTGTAAAAGGACCACAATTCTATCAATTACATGAATTGTTTGAAAATCTATATGATGAGATGACTGGTCATATGGATGAAGTTGCAGAAAGAATTTTAATGCTAGAAGAAAAACCTTTGGCTACATTAAAGGAATTCTTACAAGTTGCTACAATTAAAGAAGCATCTGGTAATGAAACAAACATGGGAATGGTTGAAGCTGTTTTAAATGACTTCAAAGTATTGGATAAAGAACTTGCAGATAGTATTAAACTAGCTCAAGATTTAGGAGATGAAGTAACTGTTGATATGCTTCTAGGTATGCAAAGTGGATTCCAAAAACATATTTGGATGTTGAAATCAGTATTAAAATAAAAACTGTAAAGTGGCTTAAGCCACTTTTTTTATGTTCATTGGTATTTCAAAATAATAAATGTTAATCATTTGAAACATATTATTTTTATGATATAATGAACATAAATTAAAGAAGGAGGGCAAGATGCAAGTTGTTAAAAGAAATGGTAAAGTAGAAAAATTTGTAAGAGACAAAATTTTTATTGCACTATTAAAAGCATTTCAAAGTTTAGGCATTATTGATGAATCAATAGTTGAAGAATTGGCGAATATCGTAACTGATAAGATTAAAGCTTTAAAGGTTAGTGAAATTTCTATTGAAGAAATACAAGATTTAGTAGAAAAAACCTTGATGGAAAATAATCATTATGAAGTAATGAAAGCATATATATTATATAGAGAGAAACAGTCTCAAAACCGTGAAAGCAGATGTAATTTCTTAAATGAAATAAATATGGAAGGATTAAAAGAAGTATTAAAGACAATACAAAATAAATATGTTGAAAAAGCATATGACCTAAGAACGTTATACAAGAAATATATTTCATTTAGAAAGCCGATGATTACTGATTTGGAAAAAATCGAGTTACTGATCAAGGCAGCTGTTGAATTAACAACAGAAGATGCTCCAAAGTGGGAGTTCATTGCTGGAGCATTACAGATGTATAGTTTTAATTTAAAACTTAAGGAAAAAGAAGTAAACTTAGAAATTAATAATTTTTATCAGAAAGTCATTTATTTAGCCAATAAAGGGTTATATGGTAAATACATTGTAGAAAATTATACAAAGGAAGAAATTATTGAAGCTTCTAAATTTATAGATTATAACAGAAATTATTTATTGACCTATAGTTCTCTAGATTTATTACTAAGAAGATATGTAATAATGGATTATGATCTTACACCGCTTGAAAATGTTCAAGAGATGTTTTTAGGAATTAGTCTTCATTTAGCATTAAAAGAAAAAGACAAACTTAAATGGGTAAAGAAGTTTTATGATATCTTAAGTAAATTAGAAGTGACTATGGCAACTCCAACCTTATCTAATGCTAGAAAACCATATCATCAATTATCAAGTTGTTTTATTGATACTGTTCCTGATAGTTTAGACGGGATATATAGAAGCATTGATAATTTTGCTAAGGTAAGTAAACTTGGTGGAGGAATGGGCTTATATTTTGGTAAAGTTCGAAGTAATGGTTCTAGTATCCGTGGTTTTAAAGGAGCTGCAGGTGGAGTTATAAGATGGATTAAACTTGCTAATGACACTGCGGTTGCAGTTGACCAATTAGGAGTACGTCAAGGAGCTGTTGCTGTATACTTAGATGTTTGGCACAAAGACATATTAGATTTTCTTCAATTAAAGACTAATAATGGTGATGATAGGAGAAAAGCTCATGATGTATTTCCAGCTGTGTGTTATCCGGATCTATTCTGGAGAACCCTAAGAGATGATATCAATGCAAATTGGTACCTATTTGATCCTCATGAAGTTAAATCTATTAAAGGTTATGCACTTGAAGATTCATATGGCGAAGAGTGGGAAAGTAAATATTGGGACTGTGTTAATGATGAGAGTTTATCAAAACAAGTTGTACCTATTAAAGAAATTATCAGACTTGTAATTAAATCAAGTGTTGAAACTGGAACTCCGTTTACATTTAATCGAGATCATGTTAATAGAATGAATCCTAATAAACATAAGGGAATTATATATTGTTCAAATTTATGTACCGAAATCGCGCAGAATATGAGTGAAATAGAACTTGTATCACGTGAAATAGAAACAGAAAATGGAGAAGTTGTAGTTGTGGAGGTAACAAAACCTGGTGACTTTGTAGTATGTAATTTAGCATCTTTAGCATTAGGAAATATAAACACTAATAATGAAGAAGAGTTATCTGATATCGTTTCAACAACTGTTAGAGCTTTAGATAATGTAATAGATCTTAACTATTATCCATTACCATATGCTCAGGTAACAAATTCAAGATATCGTCCAATAGGTTTAGGTGTTAGTGGATATCATCATATGTTAGCAAAAAATTTAATTAATTGGGAATCCGAGGAACATTTGATTTATGCAGACAAAGTTTTTGAAATAATTAATTATTCAGCTGTAAAAGCTAGCATGGAAATATCAAAAGAAAAGGGCAAGTATGAATATTTTGAAGGCTCTGATTGGCACAATGGTAAATATTTTGATATGAGAAATTATAAATCTGAGAAATGGCAAGATTTAAAAAATGATGTTAACAAATATGGAATGAGAAATGGTTATTTATTAGCAATTGCTCCGACATCTTCAACATCAATTATTGCAACAACAACTGCTGGATTAGATCCAATTATGCAAAAATTCTTTTTGGAAGAAAAAAAGAATGGGTTGGTTCCGCGTGTTGCTCCGGATTTAAATAGTGAAAATTTTTGGTTATATAAATCAGCACATACTATTAATCATGAGTGGACTATAAAAGCATGTGGAGTAAGATCTAGACATGTTGATCAAGCACAGTCATTAAATGTATATATTACTAATGATTATTCATTTAGAAATATTCTTGATTTATACATAATGGCATGGGAAAATGAAGTTAAAACTTTATATTATATACGTAGTAAAGCGTTAGAAGTAGATGAATGTGAATCATGTTCATCGTAAATATATAGGAGGAAAAATATGGATAAGTTAAAAAGAAAAGCATTATTTAATCCCGATGGTGATGTTGAGTTAAACAAGAGAAGAATGATTGGTGGAAATACTACAAACTTGAACGATTTTAATAATTTGAAATATACTTGGGTTAGTGATTGGTATAGACAAGCAATGAATAATTTTTGGATTCCTGAAGAAATTAATTTAAATTCTGATGTTGCTGATTATCGTAAACTCACAAAAGATGAGAAGGTTGCCTATGATAAAATTTTATCTTTTCTAATTTTCTTAGATAGTATTCAAACAGCCAACTTACCAAGTATCAATGAATATATAACTGCAAATGAAGTAAATCTATGTTTAGCTATCCATACATACCAAGAAGCAATACACTCACAAAGTTATGGATATATGCTAGATACAATATGTTCTCCTGAAGAAAGAACTAATATATTATATCAATGGAAAGACGATCCTTATTTACTAAAGCGTAATAAATTTATTGGAGACTTATACAACGAGTTTCAGGAAAAACAAGATAGTAATACATTAGTAAAAACATGTGTTGCTAATTACATTCTTGAAGGAGTATATTTCTATAGTGGATTTATGTTCTTCTATAATTTAGCTAGAAACAATAAGATGTTAGGATCAGCTCAAGAGATACGATACATTAATCGCGATGAAAACACACATTTGTGGCTGTTTAGAAATATTTTACTAGAACTCAAAAAAGAAATACCTGAAGAGTTCACACCAGAAAAAGTTGAAATATATAGAAATATGATTAAAGAAGGCGTTGAGCAAGAAATTGAATGGGGTCATTATGCAATTGGAGATCGTATTTCTGGATTAAACAAACAAATGATAACAGACTATATAAAATATTTAGGCAATCTTCGATGCCGTGGTTTAGGGTTTGAACCCTTGTATGAAGGATTTGAAGTTGAACCTGAATCTATGGCTTGGATTAGACAATACAGTAATGCAAATCAGATCAAAACAGATTTCTTTGAGGCAAAGAGTACAGCGTATGCTAAAAGCTCTGCACTGGTAGATGACTTATAATAAATGTTGCAAATAATTATGAAAAGGTTTATAATATATTTGTAGAACTATTAGGAGGTCTATATGAAAAAAATTTTTAGTTTAATATTGTTTTTTTTAGTACTATTTCTTAGTGGTTGTAATACTGATAAACTAGAATTAGTTGAGATGACAGATGAACAAAAATTGTCGGTATTACAAGAAATGGATATGCCAGAATTTGAAGGCATTAAATTAAATTTAAATGTTGATATTCAAAATACTGGTGAAGATGCTGGAGAGATTTTTATTAAATTAAATTCATATACTAATCTTGCTGAAGATGCTGAATATTTAGAATATTTTGAAGCCGAGTTTGACATTGACATTGACACTATAGATATTTCTGGTAAGGCTATGTTGTTTATAAGTGCGCAATATGCATATTTAGAAACGGATGCAAAATCAGTTACGAATTCTTCTACAATAACATATGAGGGCAAAGAAAAAATGTTTATTCCAGAAACATTAAATGTTGGAGAAGAAATTAGAGCAATGCTTGATTCATTCTCTTTGGGAGATCCAAATGAAACTCCAGATGCTGAAGAATTAGAGGAAATGGCCCCATTATTTGATGCTATGAAAGTTTATCAAGATGATACAAAAACAAAGGTTGAACTAACTCTAACAAAACAAATTTTGACTGATCTATTTGGTATGGATAATTCTCTTGAACAACCAACTGCTAAAGATGTTTTATCTAGTGGTATGTCAATTGCGGGTTCTTTACTTTATTCTATGAATGAAAACACCTCAATTGTAATTACTTTGAATATGAATAATAGTGTTGTTTCTGATATGTTTGTTTCAGTTAATAATTTTGCTATCGTTGATGATGAAGTTAATATAACTGGTTCGATTAGTCTAAAAGTTGAAATGAACGGGTCAGAGCCAAAAGTTCCAACAACTGCAAGTCTTGAATCATATGAAGAAGTTCAAATTTTTACTATTTTGGAACAATTCTTTTTTGCAGGAATTGAAAAGAATCCTATTCCTATAGAGTAAATGAAAAAAGATAATTATCCTAGGATAGTTATCTTTTTATATAAAAACACTAGCCATTAATGATTTATTATGATAGAATATAATATATATTTAAATTAAAATATATCTAGAATAAGGAGTCAAATATGCTTATTAATTATAACATTATATTAATGTCACTTGGTCCTATTGAAGCAACAATATTTGGTTTTGCCTTTATATTTTTATCTACAACATTAGGAGCTGGCTTAGTACTTTTTGTTAAGAAAAAACTAAGCGATAATTTTAATCGAGTATTTTTGGGTTTTGCTGCTGGAGTGATGATAGCTGCTGCTGTATGGAGCTTACTAATTCCTTCAATGGAAGATGCTTCTAATTTAGGTATTACTGCATGGTTACCAGCAACAGTTGGATTTATTATCGGTGCTTTGTTCTTACTATTAGTTGATAGACTTTTACCACATTTACACATTAATGAAGATAAACCCGAAGGTTTAAAAACTAAGTTAAATAAAACTACAATGCTTGTTTTTGCAATAGCATTGCATAATGCACCCGAAGGTTTAGCTGTTGGACTTGCATTTGGTTATGCTCTAAAAACAGGAGATCCGTTACTTTTATCTTCAGCATTAGGTCTGGCTATCGGTATTGGATTACAAAACTTTCCTGAAGGAGCTGCTGTTTCAATTCCGCTTAAAGAGTCTGGTGTAAGCACAAAAAAAGCATTTTTTCTTGGTTCACTAAGTGCGTTTGTTGAACCAGTATTTGCTGCTTTAGGTTTGTTTTTAGCAAGTCAACTTTCTTCAATTATGCCTTGGTTTTTAGGTTTTGCGGCTGGAGCAATGATTTATGTTGTAGTCGAAGAATTAATACCTGAAGCTCAGCTTGATAGTCATAATCATTTAGGAACATTTTCATTCATAGCGGGCTTTATTTTAATGATGATCTTAGATGGTGCATTATAGAAAAAAGCAAATCATTAACTTGATTTGCTTTTAAGTGGAGGAGTACCCAAGTGGCTTTAAGGGGCTCGCTTGGAAAGCGAGTAGATCTTTAACCGGATGCGAGGGTTCGAATCCCTTCTCCTCCGCCATATTAGAATAATAAACTTGATATACATTTATAGTTATCAAGTTTTTTTAATTATTTTATAGCATAATTTGTTATGCGGATGCATTATAATGTTTAAATAGTTGATAGAGTCTAATCAATTAGACTAGCTATATATCATTATTATATATTTCTATTATCAGTATATTTTATTATATTGGAAAAAGTGTTATAATATAATAGGTGAAACAATTTACAATGTCGTAATTATGATTTTAGATAGTATTAGTATTTTGTAGAAAAAATTAAAGTTATTATTTGTAATGACTGTATGGTAACTTTTATCTGTTGGAAACAGTCTAATATGTAAAATATTCAAAAACATTATTAAATTGAAATTTATTAAATTAATAAAATATTTATAAACAAAATTTAAGGGGGTTATTATGGGAAGACCAAAGAATAAAAATGATTTAATATTACAAGCGCAGATAAAATTTGAAGAGATTACTTCTGTTTTAAATAATAGTAATCGCGATGTTCTCGTTAAAGATTTTCATCAGGGTTTTGAAAACAATGGTAAAGAAGCACATTGGAAAAGGGATAAGAACATAAAAGATTTATTGATTCACTTATATGAGTGGCATGAATTATTAATCAAATGGGTTAATAACAATATATCTGGAATTAAAACTAACTTTTTACCAGCACCTTATAATTGGAGTAACTATAAAGAGTTAAATATTGAATTTTGGGAAAAGCATAAACATACTAGTTTTGATGAATCAGTAGCATTATTCAATGATGGACATCAAAGAGCCATTAGTCTTGTTAATGAGTTTAGCCAAATAGAGCTTTTTGAAAAGAGTCATTTTGATTGGGTTGGTGGGTCTTCACTAGGACAATACTTTATATCAACGCTTTCTAGTCATTATGATTGGGCACTAAAAAAAATTAAATTACATTTAAAAAATTGCATTTAATAGTTATGATACAGTTTGACTTTATTATTGATTTTTTATATAATTCATATATAGAAGGGTGATATTAATGAAGAAGTTAATTATATTTATAGCGTTTCTACTAATTATACTAGGCAGTAGCAATCAAATCAATTCAGCAATAGCTCCACCTATTGTGGCTTTTGGTGATTTAGATGGAGTTATTAGAAATATTGATTATTATTCTAATATGGATTATGGTTTTGTCTACACAGAAGATGATATGGATGAATTAAACAGTAAGTATTATATCAATTACTATTTATTCAATGGTAGTAGATTTCATTTTAAAAGAAATCTTAATAACAATCTAATTATTAAGCTTCAACCTCGTAGTGATGAAGATTATATGTTTGTATATATAACAATTGAAAAGATAGGTGAAGGTAACATCACTAATGTTGAGATAAGGGATAATTATATAAACAACATTTTTGTATATAGTGAAAACAACAGATTAAATATGTCGTTTTATACAGAGAAAGATAACTTTCAAGTAGAACAAGAAGAAGTTTATGAAGTATTAAATGATGTTCTTGCTATATTTGGAAAGACTGTTGAGGAATAGCAATTATGAAAAAAGTTGTTTCTATTATAGTATTATTCTTAATTGTTAGTTTATTATCAGGATGTGATTTTATTGATCATCAGTTTTATTTAAGAAAGCATCATAGTTATTCTTCAATTGAAGACTTGTCTGTTAAAATTAATAAGTATCAAAATGATGTTCCGCTTTTTAAATTTAATATTTCTGAAGAAGAACACTATGAGAATATTCAACTGTATGAGCATCGTGATAAGATATTTTGGTCTTATTCATATGCTAGTTCAAATCCACAAATGGGATATAGTTATTTTGTGCTGTTAGAATCTGAAAAGTCTTTAAGTATAGATAATGATAATTTTGGTGACGTTGTTGTTGAGAATGAAGAAATTTTTAATAATATCAAATTTAGATATTCAGTTATTAATCCTAATGATCAAGATAATAGATATACAGTAAACTCCACTGCTTTTTTTGCATTTCAAGATGAATATTATTTTTTAAGTATTATATATTCATATTATCAAGATGAGATTGATGGATATTTAATTATTAAAGACTTTGTAATAAACACCTTAGACTATTTAAATCAAAACCATGTTTAATACATGGTTTTTGTTTTGTATAAAAAATATTGGAATTTCTAGATAATAGTGGTATAATTAATATGAATTAAATAGGAGGAAATGTTTAATGAGCATTATATCAAGAGGTAAAATTGTAAGAAAATCTTTAATTTTGTTTACACTAATATTTGTTATTGCATTCACGATTTCGGGATGTACTAATGTAATTGATGTTACTGGAATTAATGTTGATAAAGATGAAGTGGAAGTGTTTGTTGGAGGTACTATTCAGGTTAAAGGATCTGTAATACCAAGCAATGCTACTAGTAAAAATCTTGAATGGTATAGTAATAATAGTGAAATTGCTAAAGTAAATGATGGACTTATCGAGGGAGTTAGCATTGGTGATACTACAGTTACAGTTAGTCATGGGGATTTTCAAAAAATAATTAATGTAAGCGTAAAGGCACTGGAGTATACACTTACTTTTGATACTGATGGTGGTTCAGTTTTTAGTGAACAAAAACTAGCAGCTGGTGAAGTGCCAACTTATCCTGGTGCACCAGTTAAAGCAAACCATAAGTTTTTAGGATGGTTTGAAGCAGATTTAACAACTGAATTTAATTTTAACTCTACGTTAAAAGAGGATACAGTAGCTTATGCCAAATGGGAAATAAATAAAGTAAAAGTGGTTTTCAAATTAGGCACATCTACTTATGAAGAAGTTAATGTAAATTATGGTGGAAAAGTAGAAGAACCCACAATTCCAACTAAAGCTGGTTACAGTTTTATTGGATGGTATATTAATGAAGAATTATTTGATTTTAATTCTGAGATTACATCACAAATTGAGTTAACAGCAGGGTTTGAACCAAATACAGATACTGCATATACTGTTAAACATTATAAATTTAATATAGAAACAGAAGAATTTGATCTTGTTGAAACAGAGAATCTTACGGGAACAACTGGAGAAACCGTAAAACCTGTTTTAAAAACATATGATGGATTAATGCCAGAAGAAGAATATGAAGGTGTTGTATTACCTGATGGAAGCTTAGTTATTGAAGTACGATATGTTTTGTGGAATTTCTCACTTGAATATGTTTTAAATGGTGGAAACTTTACTTATGAATCAAGAGCTGACATGGTTGAAGACTTTTTAAAAGACTCTGGAGCTGCACTTAAAAGAGTAGACACATTAGCTACGATTGATGGCTATGAAAATTGGAGTCCAATAGATTATCATGAGTTCTTCTTGAATCCTACTTACAAAGATAAATGGATGTGGATACCTAAGTATTTAAGCGTTGTTGGCTCTACAACTAATAAAAATGCATCTAGAGATTTAACACAATCTACGACAGTTTCACAATTTACAAGCAAAAATTCAAATCATGTATATGCTCTAACTTATGAGGTTAGAGGATTCATTCTTGGAAAGAAGTATACTAAAAACGCAAGTTGGATGAGCAGTGATTATTCTGACTATCAATTACAAAATGGTTTTTGGGATACTTTTGTAGAAAACAATGAGATAACCAAGTTTGAAAACCTTAAAGAAGAGCAAACATTGATAACAAATGCTTATAAAGAAGGATATAATTTTGGTGGTTGGTATTTAAATAGTGACTTTACGGGTGATCCTGTTACTAAGATATCATCTAACGCCAAACTCTATGCTAAATGGGTCGAAAAGAATCCGGTTACGGAAATCAAAATTAATAATACTGAAACGGTAATGGAAAAATTTTCAACTTTACAATTATTGTTTGACGTTTTACCAAATGAAGCATTTAATAAGACAGTAGCTTTTAGTTCAACTAATGATAAAGTATTAAAAGTTTCAGATACTGGATTAGTTACTGCTTTGAATGCTGGTACTGCATCGATTGTAATAAAGGCTGTTGTTAGTGGAATAACTGCAACTATTGAATTAACGGTTACTCCACAAGATGATATAGTAGTAAAATACTCAGATAATTTTACAGGAACATTATTTGTTAATGAGGAAACAAGTTTAGAATTATCTGGAGTTGGAGAACTTACTAATTCATCATTTAGCTATGTAAGCAGTAATCCTAATGTGATTTCAGTATCACCTGAAGGGATTATCAAAGGGTTAAGTGTTGGTGTCGGTACGATTGAAGTTAAATTAGCTTCTGATTCCTCTGATTTATTAACGTTAACTATAACAGTGATCGAGGAGTTAAGCGAAGTGAGAATAGATAGATTAATAGATTTAATTCAAAAAGCAAATAATCCTGTTGTAGATACAGTTAATGCAAGTTTATACTATGATGATTGGTCAAGTTTTCAACAGTATTATGATTCTGTTTATGGAAGTGTTAATAAATTCTTATTCGATGGATTAAATTTAGATAAAACAACTTATCTTATAAATCCTGCAGTTCAAACTAATAAAACTGGTGGAGTTAAATCATCAACTGAATTCATTACAGTGCATGATACTGCAAACCTAGGTGGAGGCTTAAAAAATCATGGAGAATATTGGAGACAAACAACTCATAGCACATCCATTCATTTTACTGTTGGAGATTATGGTGTTGTTCAGAGCTTAGATACAAAGTATATAGCTCACCATGCTGGTGATGGCACAGGCACTACCTTTACTTGGACTGATACAGGACTTGCTAGTAATGATAATTTACAACCAGCTATTTCAATTTCTACAAATGGATATTTCACATTTAATGGTTTAGAGTCTACGGTTTTAGCACCTGTAGGACACAATGATGAAATATTGGATGATTCATATTTTTCAAACCTTGGTCCAACATGGAAAATTGGTAGTAATGGAAACTATTATTTAGGTACTCATTGGTTTGTTGACTCTCAAGTAGAAAGAGGAGTTATTGCATCTAAGGGAGGAAATAACAACTCAACAGGAATTGAAATGTGTGTTAATACTGATGGTAATATTTATGATACATGGCAAAGAACAGCTAAACTTGTTGCTCAATTATTAATTGAACATGATTTAGACTTAAATAGAGTAGTTCAACATAATACTTTTACTGGTAAGAACTGCCCTCAATCACTAATCATGTCTGATTATTGGAAAACTTTTATGGAAATGGTAGAATTAGAACATATAGTTATGAAAGATTTTAGTGATGCGAAGATTACATTCACATCTAACAATCCAAATCTTGTATCAAATAGAGGACTAGTTATCGGATGGCCTTCTAAAGCAACATCTGTCACTTATACAGTAGGTGTTGAAATAGATGGTGTGACTAAATCAATTACCCTTGGTTCTGTAATTCCGGGAACTTCTTCTTGGTCACAATTTGATGGATATTTTTCAACAAAATAATTTAATGAGGGCTATATGCCCTCTTTTTATAAAAGGAGTAGTTATGAATATTAATATAAATCCATTTATTTTATTAAGTATTGTAAATATGAAGTTAAGAGATTACTATGATAGTTTAGAAAGGTTAACAGAGGTAGAAAGAGTTAGTTTAAGTGAACTTCTAGAAAAACTAGATAGCATTGGTTATGTTTATTCAGATATTAATAATCAATTTATAAGTAAAAAAGCATAAGTGGTTGTTTTAAATATTATTATTTGATATAATAAGTTGAGGTATATATTATGAAAAAAGCATTTAAAATCGCGTCGATAACAGTTTTAGGTTTACTTATTATAATTGTTGGATATGTTTTATATATGCAGTTTCAGTATTATCGAATTGAGGATAATCTTGATTTGAATAGTCAAATTAATAATAATCAAGATAGTATCGTTACATTAGACACCGAATTAAGTATCTCTACTTATAATATTGGCTTTGGTGCATATAATAGAGAATTTTCATTTTTTATGGATTCTGGTGTCATGCTTGATGGTACTAAAGTGAATGGTAGTGGGTCAAGAGCTAAATCAAAAGATGTTGTACTACAAAATACCAATGGTGCAATTGAAATAATGAATACTTTGAATCCAGACTTTATGTTATTTCAAGAGGTTGATATTAAATCGACAAGAAGTCATAAAGTAAATCAATTAGATATGATAAATAGAAACTTTGAATTTCATGGTAGTGTTTTTGCATCAAATTTTCATAGTGCTTTCTTATTTTATCCGATACTAAATCCACATGGGTCAACATCATCGGGTATAGCTACTTTAAGTAAATACAAGATTGAAAATTCTCTAAGGCGTAAACTACCTATTGATGAGGGATTCTTAAATAAATTTTTTGATCTTGATCGAGCCTTTACTATATCTAGATTTAAAGCTTCAGATAAAGAATTAGTGATAATAAATGTTCATTTGTCTGCCTATGATGAAGGCGGGGTTTATAGAAAACAGCAATTAGAACTTCTTAATACGGTTTTGGAAGATGAACGCGCTAAAGGCAATTATGTTATTGCTGGAGGAGACTTTAATCACGATATTGCAGGTAGTTTAAACTTGTTTGAAACTACTCAGGAGGTTCCTGAGTGGGTCTATGTTTTAGAAGAAGAGGATTTAGCAGATGGCTATAAGTTTGCAACCAGTAATGTAAACCCTACTTGTAGAAGTACAGATTTGGAGTATACAGAAGGTGTAAATTATTCAGTGGTAATAGATGGTTTTATAGTTAGTGAAAACATAGATATAGTTAGTGTTGAAAATATAGTTAAGTTGGGTTTACAAGATGTTAATTTTCTATATAGTGATCACAACCCGGTAATATTGAAATTTAAATTAAAGGGGTAGATTATGGGCAGAAACATTCTTACACCAGGACCATTATTAAACGATGAAGGTGATTTAATCGAAAGTGGTTACAGTAATAGTCTTTGTAAAATATATGAAAGAGACAGGATTAAAGCTAATAAGCTTAGAATCAAGGAATGGGATTATTACTATGTAGGTAATAATGATTATGGAATTGCATTAACTATTGCTGATAATTCTTATATGTGGATGGTTAGTGTTTCAGTTTTAGATTTTGTTAATAAAACCGATATAACAAAATCTTCTATTGGTTTGTTTAGTATGGGCAAGCTGAATCTACCACATAGTAGTAAAACAGGGAATATAGAATTTAGAAAAAAGAATTTTTATTTTAAGTTTACTAATGGTGATGATCGAAGATTAGAAGTTTTTTATAAAAACTTTAAGAACGGAGATTTCTATTGTGACGTTACTTTAAGTGAAACAAGTGAAAATTCGATAGTTCTAGCCACTCCATTTAAGAAACCTAAACATTTCTACTATAATCAAAAAATCAACAATTTAAAAGCAAAAGGATATTTTAATTATTCTGGTAAAGAATACTCACTTGAGAATTCATTTGGCGTTTTAGATTGGGGTAGAGGAGTCTGGACTTATAAAAACACTTGGTATTGGTCTAGTTTTAGTGGGATATGTGATGGGAAATTGGTAGGTTTTAATTTGGGATATGGCTTTGGTGAAAATCCAGAAACAGAGAATATTGTTTTTGTTGATAATGAATATTTTAAACTAGGTGATGTAGAATTTATAATATCTAAAAGAAATAATCAAGAAAAATATTTGGATCAATGGTTAATAAGATCTAGTGATGAAAGCATTCATTTAATATTTGAACCAATACTTGACCGCCATGCCGATACTAATTTGTTAGTATTAAGATCCTTACAACACCAAGTTTTTGGAAAATTTACTGGATATATCAAGACCGGTGATAGAATAATAGTTATTGATCATATGGTAGGTTTTGCTGAAAAGGTTTATAATAAGTGGTAAATGCCATTTGACAATAACATATTAGTTGGATATAATGTATATGCTGCGGGAGGATTGACATGATAATTAGACCATCTACATTAATGAGAAATAACTACAAAGAGATATCAAAATTAGCAAAGAAGACAAAAGGTCCGATTTACTTAACTAAAAATGGTAAAGGTGATCTGATGGTTATGGACATTGATGCCTTTGTAGAAAGAGAAAATCTAATTAACTTTCATGAAAAACTTTTAATTTCTGAAATTAATCACACATCAGGGAATCATGAAATACCATTGGATAAGATCAAAGAAAAGTGGTTAAGTTAATGGTAAACACTTTTTTCACACAAATTGCAGAATTAGATATTGAATACATCAATTATCAAAATGCAAATAAAAACAATGAAGTTGTTGAATCAATAATAGATGAAATTGATAAAATTGATCGAGATATTATTTTTGGTGATAGACTACCAAAAAAAATAAATAGCGAAATAGTATATTATTACTTATTAGTTGATAAATATATTATAATATACAGAAAATCAAAAGAAAAAAAATTGGTGATTAGAATTCTTAACTTAAGGGATGATTATAAGTATATTGAACATTTACTAAATGAAGAAGTAAAATAAAAAATTCATACTAAGGTATGAATTTTTTTAATGATTTTTAATGAATGATAGGAAATTATCAACAAACTTAGTAGTGGTAAACCAAGATGTTACTAGCCTAATCGTAGATTTTTCAGGTCCGGATATCCAGGTTTCAAATGAGAAATTAGTCTTTAATTCTTCAACTACTGAATTATTTAAAGTAATAAATACTTGATTTGATACTTGAGGGTATAAAAATTCTGTGTTTAGTTTCTTTAAACCATTTGCAAGATATTTTGCCATATCATTTGCCTTTTTACCTATCTCAAAGAATAGATTATCAGTAAACAAAGCTTCAAATTGTATTCCAATTAGGTATCCTTTAGCAAGCATTCCACCGTTTTGTTTTATTGAGTGTCTAAAATTACTTTGTAATAGCTTATTTTTAATTATAATAGCTTCACCTATTAGAGCACCATTTTTGGTACCACCCAAATAGAATGCATCAGTTAAACTATTTATGTCATTTAATGATAAATTATTTGAATCGTTAGTTAAAGCCACACCGAGCCTAGCTCCATCTAAATAAAGATATAAATCGAGTTCTTTACATTTTGCAGATAGTGCTTTTAATTCCTCTTTTGTATATAGGGTTCCAATTTCTGTAGTGTTTGATATATACACTAGTTTTGGGATAACCATGTGTTCATCAACATGATTATTAAATACATCTTCTATGTCTTTTGGTTTTAGTTTGCCATCTAATGTTTTGACTAAAAGTATTTTATGTCCAGTACTTTCAATTGCACCGGTTTCATGTACATTAATGTGACCTGTTTCAGCACTAATGACAGCTTCGTAGGGCTTAAGGACATGGCTAATAAAGGTTCTATTGACACTTGTCCCACCTATCATAAAGTGAATGTCAACCTCATCAGAGAAGTACTTTTTAATTTTATCTTTTGCTTTTTCAGAAATAGAATCTAAACCATATCCATTAAACTGTTGATTGCTATATTCGTTCATTAATTTGAATATATTAGGATGGGCTAATTCACTATAATCATTTTTAAAACTTATCAAATTAATCACCTCTAGTATATTATAGCATAAAATAAACAATTTGCTTTAACAAATCAAAAAAAATCAAGTTAGTTGTATTAGGACTTTATTGGCTTATAACTTTATTTATTATAAAAAAGATGTTATAATAGATACAAATAGGAGGTATTATGAATTTTTTAAATGTTACTAGTGAAATAGGTAGATTGAAAAAAGTCATGGTTCATCGACCTGGTAAAGAACTAGAGAATCTTACCCCCAAATGGTTAGAACATCTTTTATTTGATGACATACCTTGGCTGGACAAAGCAAAGGAAGAGCACGATAATTTTGTTGAAACACTAAGAAAAAGTGGGGTAGAAGTATTATATCTTACTGATCTAATGTGTGAGACACTAGATTTTGATCAGAAAGTAAAAAATGATTTTATTAAACAATTCATTGATGAGTCAAATATTTATAGTGAGTCGCTAAAAGAACTAGTGTATGAATACTTATCTAAAATTGATTCAACCAAGGAATTAATTGAAACGACGATGGCTGGTATTAGAAAAACTGATTTAGAAAACTATGAAAAAAGAACTTTGAGCGATTATATTAGAGACTATCCATTTATTTGTGATCCAATGCCTAACTTGTATTTTACTCGTGATCCGTTTTCTATAATAGGTAGTGGAGTAGCTATATCAAGTATGAAGTCAAATGTTAGAAGTAGAGAAACAATCTACGGTGATTATATTTTTAGATACCACCCAGACTACAAAAATCCGAAAATTCAACATTTCTATCATCGCCTAAAAAAAGCTTCCATTGAAGGCGGAGATATTTTAGTTTTAAATAAACATATTGTTGCTATTGGAGTTAGTCAAAGAACCCATCCTTTTGCAATAGAAGATATCGCAAAAGAGTTATTAATAAGTAATGATCATCAGTTTGAAAAAGTGTTGGCTTTTGACATACCAAAAACTAGAGCCTTTATGCACTTAGACACAGTGTTTACTCAGGTTGACACAAATATATTCTTATCACACAGCGATATTCAAGAAGAATTAACAGTTTATGAACTAACTTTAGATTTAAAGAAATCTAAAGTGTTAGTTAAAGAAATTCATAAACAGCTCAAGGATATTCTTGAATACTATTTAAAAAGAGAAATAATATTAATTCCATGTGGAGGCAATGATGTTATTTCTGGAGCAAGAGAGCAGTGGAATGATGGTGCTAACACTTTAGCAATATCTCCAGGTGAAGTAATTGTTTATGAAAGAAATCATATAACGAATGATATTTTAAGAAAACATGGGGTTAAAGTACATACAATAGAATCTAGTGAACTATCAAGAGGTAGAGGTGGCCCTAGATGTATGAGTATGCCATTTGTAAGAGAAAATGAATAATAAAATCTACAGTCCTATTTATGGTTAATATTTTGACCACAGTAATTTTGTTTATCTTGGTCGACTAATTTTAGGTGTAATATCATAATGGATTCAAGGTCAATTTAAGGCTTTATAAAAAAATATTAAGGAGAAAATATATCAATGAAATTTGTAAGTTGGAATGTAAACGGATTAAGAGCATGTATGAAAAAAGGGTTTCCAGATTTTTTTAAAAAGATGGATGCTGATATTTTTGCTATACAAGAAACTAAGATGAAGGAAGAACAAAAAGATTTTGATTTTGAAGGGTATTATGAATATTGGAATTGTGCAGATAAAGCCGGATATTCAGGAACATTAATATATACAAAAGTTAAACCCATATCTGTGCATTACGGACTTGATGGTGGTAAATACAATGATGAGGGTAGAGCTATAACATTGGAGTTTGCAAACTTCTATTTTGTTACTGTTTATTCACCAAATACTAAGAGAGATTTGCTTAGATTAGATTATCGTATGGAATATGAAGATGATTTTAGAAAGTATCTAAAAAGATTAGATCAACATAAGCCAGTTATTATGTGCGGTGATTTAAATGTTGCGCATAATGAAATTGATTTAAAAAATCCTAAAGCGAATGAAAGAAATGCTGGGTTTACTATTGAAGAAAGAACTAAATTTGGAATATTACTTGATAATGGATTTACAGACACTTTTAGATATTTATATCCTGATACAATTAAGTATTCATGGTGGAGTTATATGATGAATGCAAGAAATAAAGGTATTGGTTGGCGTATTGACTATTTTGTAATTAGTGATAGATTACGAAATGATTTAAAAGAAAGTTTAATATATGATGAGGTATTGGGTAGTGATCATTGTCCAGTAGCCATCGAGATTTTTTAAACAAAGCTATTGCTTTGTTTTTTTATTGTTATTCTTGAAAAATATCATATAATAATATATAATGAAGATACAAAGGCTAAAGTAAAATAGGAGGATTCTATGGATCACAAAAGAAATACCAAATTTGAAGCTTTTTTGTTTAATGTTCAAGAAAAGTACAGAAACTATATAATAACCTTTGTTGTTTTAGTTACCATATTAACTTTTATTATTGTTTATTTTACTGGTGGCATAAAACTATCTTACTCACACACAATGTACATAGCCATTTTAGTTGCAGGTATTGGTTTGGGTTGGAAATGGGGAGTTGGTATTGGTATTTTTGCTGGTTTGTTACTTGGCCCTTTCATGCCCATTGATGTTGCTACTGGAGAGCATCAGGAGTATTATGAATGGATATATCGTATGTTTATGTTTGCTTTAGTGGGTTTTACTAGTGGGATTTCTGCTAATTCATTAAGAAATTATATAAATATGGTCATAACATTATATACTCATGATCAACTAACCAAGGTTCCAAATATAAACAGTTTAAGTAGATTAGAAGAAGTTCAAATTGTAGATAAGGATTACACACTGATTTCTGTTATCATAAATAATTATGATAGTATTGTAAGTATTCTCGGACAAGACATTTATTCAAAGCTATTTAAAAAAGTATATGATTCTTTAAAAGCAAAAGTTAGCTATGATACTACTATTGTTCAAGCTGATAGAAATAAACTATGGATAGTTATTAAACATAGCGATTTAGAACAAGATGTTTTAGAAATAGTTTTAAAACTTGAACATTTTTTAGAAGTTGAAGATATTCCACTATATGTTGAATACTCTGTGGGTGGAGATATTTTAAGAAAAAACAAAAAGATTACTGACTTAAATACATTTCAAAGAGCGGACGCGCTAGCTAGAAATGCTTTAAAACATAATGTTAAATATTTAATTGATGATAAAAAACATAAGATAAATCGTTATGATATTAAGCTAATTGGGGAGTTTGCGCTTGCTCTTGAACAGAATCAAACATTTCTAGTTTTTCAACCACAAATTAATATTAAAACTAGAGAGCTTACAGGATTTGAAGCCTTGATTAGATGGAATCACCCAGAGATGGGAATTATTTACCCAGATAGTTTTATTCCATTAATAGAAGAAACCCAAATTATTCATGATCTTACAATGTGGGTTTTAGATAATGTGATTTTAAAAGTTAAAGAATTAAAAAAACAGAATATTAATTTACCAATTTCTATTAATATTTCCCCTAAAAATTTGTTAGATAGTAGTTTTTATGAAAAAGTATTAAACAAGATAAGAACAGCTGATATTGATCATCGATTAATAGAACTGGAAATAACTGAATCTGCGGTAATGAATAATCCTCAAGAGAGCTTCAATATGTTGAAAAGATTTAGAAATGAAGGGATAAGAATTTCATTAGATGATTTTGGTAGAGGATACTCATCATTAGCGCATTTGAGTGAAATAGAATTAGATGTTATAAAAATAGATAAGTTTTTCATAAACAAAATGGAGAGCAGTCCTAGTCATGGATATGTTGTTAAGGCGATAATTGAAATTGCCCATAATATTGGATGTAGTGTTATTGCTGAGGGAATAGAAAATGAAAATATATTAAAAATACTTGATAAATTTAATTGTGATTTGGGTCAGGGATTTTATATAGCAATGCCAATGAATGATAAAGATTTGAATATTTGGATAGAAGATTATGCTAAAAATATTGATAACCGCATTTAAACCTTTTGGAGATATTGAAGATAACTCTTCACTTAGAGTGATTGAGAAAATTAACAATAGTGGTAATGCCATAATTATAAAATGTATTTTGGATGTTGTATATGATAGATTGATTTTTGAAGATTTATTGATCAAGTACCAACCAGATATTTTACTACTTTGTGGACAAGCTGCAGGTCGTGATAAAGTCACACTTGAACAAATTGGCATAAATTTTATTCATTCTACTCAAAGTGATAATGATGGATTAGTAATTAGTAATGAAAAAATTCTTATTGATGGTGAAGATGCTTATTTTAACACTGTGAATTCAGCAAATATAGTTCGTCTTCTTGAAAAAACACATCCAGTTAAATTATCACTTTCTGCAGGAGGATATGTTTGTAATTACGGATTCTATACTGCCCTTCATTACGCTAAAAAAAATCAATTAAACACGAATATTGGTTTTATTCATTTTCCACTATTTAGCGGTCAAACAAGCAAAAATTATCCATCACTAGATTTAAATATAATGGTAGATACAATGAATAAAATCATAGATTTATTGATCAAGGAGAAAACATGCAAAGTATAAAACATTTGTATAAAATCGGACGAGGACCATCAAGTTCACACACTATGGGGCCATATTACGCCTGCTTAGATATAAAACATTATTATGAAGATGCTGATGAAATAGAAGTTACGCTTTATAATTCGTTAGCATTAACTGGCGAAGGCCATTTAACGTATTCGGTAATTGAAGAAACTCTTAAAAACTATAGAGTTACATTCAAAACAAAGATTGATTTAAACATGCATCCTAATACTATGATTTTTAAAATTTTTAAAAATAAGCTATTCATTGAGGAAGTTATGTACAAGTCTATTGGCGGTGGAGATATCTTAAAAAATGATGAAACCTTTGAAAAAGTATATATTTACCCGCATAAAAACTTTAAAGAAATTAAACAATATTGTGAAAGTGAACATATTGGATTATACGATTATCTTAAAAGATATGAAGCTGAAGATATTGATGCTTATTTAAAAATGGTTTGGAATCAGCTAAAGCAAACTATAGAAACAGGTTTAAATGCAGAGGGTATTCTTCCAGGTAAACTTCAAGTTCAAAGAAAAGCTAAAGAACTATATAATCAAAAGCATTCTAAAGAAACTGATTCAATGAAAGAATATCGTTTAGTTAGTTCATATGCTTTTAGTGTTAATGAGGAAAATGCATCTGGTGGAATAATTGTAACTACTCCAACATGTGGAGCAAGTGGTGTTTTACCTGCCGTTTTATATTATATGCACAAAGATTTAGGTTATAGTGAAGATGATATAATTAAAGCTTTAGGTGTAGCGGCAATTATTGGTAATGTTGTAAAACACAATGCAACAATAAGTGGTGCTGTTGGAGGATGTCAAGCAGAAGTAGGAACAGCATGTTCAATGGCTGCTGCAGCACATGCTTCATTGTTAAGCACAAATCTTACTCAAATAGAATATGCTGCTGAAATAGCATTAGAACATAATTTGGGACTTACTTGTGACCCGATTGATGGCTATGTACAAATACCATGTATTGAAAGAAATGCGGTAGCAGCAATTAGAGCAATGAGTGCATCACAAATAGCCTATTTCTTAAGTGGATCTAGAAAAATCTCTTTTGATATGATTGTTAAAACGATGTTACAAACAGGATTAGATATGCATCCTAAATATAAAGAGACATCTGAGGCTGGTATGGCATATTTTTATAATAATTTAAATGATTGATTAATTTCAATCTTTTTTCAAGTTGTAAATCTAGCTAGTTTATAGTATAATTTATGTATATAGGAGAGTTATAAAAATATGACGACAAACTCATTTTTAAATACAATTTCTGTGATTAAAGACAAACCAGAAGTTGGTTTTAGTGTTGTAAAGACAAAAATAAGTACAGACTTAGAAGATAATGAAGTTTTAATTAAGGTAATATATGCATCATTTTGTGGGACGGATTACCATTTATATAAATATGACGATTGGGCAAAAAATAGAATAAAGCTTCCGATTACGGTTGGACATGAATTTTGTGGTTCGGTTATAAAGGTTGGTAAAAAGGTTTCAAGAGTTAGAATTGGTGATATCGTAAGTGCTGAAACTCATATTATTTGTCATAAATGTGAATTTTGTTTAAGAGGCGATGGCCACATTTGTGAGAATACCAAGATTATTGGAGTTGATACAGAGGGATGTTTTTCAAATTATGTAAAAATACCTGAGGAAAATTGTTTTGTTAATAGCAAAGAAGTTAATCCGTTATATTTATCAGTTCAAGAACCTCTAGGTAATGCAGTTCATACATTGGCACATTTTGATATAATTAATAAAGATGTTGCAATAGTTGGTTGTGGGCCAATTGGTTTGATGGGAATAGCTGTAGCTAAGGCATATAATGCTAAAAAGATTATTGCAATTGAAGTTAATCAATATCGTAGGGATTTAGCTTTAAAACTAGGTGCTGATGTTGTAATTAATCCTTTGGAAGTTAACGTAATTGATAAGGTCATGGAACTAACCAACAATTTGGGGGTTGATGTAGTAGGTGAATTTAGTGGTAATAAAGTAGCAATTGAATCAAGTTTTAAGTATATCAAAAAAGGTGGAGGAATGAGTTTACTTGGAATACCTTCTAAAAATATTGAAATAGATCTAGCAAACGATATTGTTTTTAAAGGTATATCAATTTATGGGGTTACAGGCCGAAGGATTTATGACACATGGTATAAAGTTAAAGATTTGATTGATAGCAACAAATTGCCACTTGATTTAATAGTGACCCATATTATGCCACTAAGTAAAATTAATGAAGCCAGCGAAATTATGGGTAGTGGGAACTGTGGAAAAATCGTATTAATACCGGAGGTAGTAGATGAATAAATACAAAGTATTTGAAGATAAAGTTGAAAACTTAAAAAAAGATGGTGTTTATAGACATCTACCAGTAAATAATGGTATTTGTGGGAATGTTATATATTTAAATAATAAAAGAGTTGTTAATCTATCGAGCAATAATTATCTTGGATTAGCAAGCAATAAACAAATATTGGATAAAGCAATTGAGGCGTCTATCAATTATGGAACTGGTGCTGGAAGTGTTAGAACGATCGTTGGTAATACTGATATTTTAGAAGAATTAGAAGAACTTCTAGCAAAGTTTAAGCAAGAAGAAGCTGTAACTGTTTTTCAATCAGGACTAAATTGTAATATTGGAACGATTCAGGCGATAACTGAGAAGGGTGATTTAATAATAAGTGATGAGCTGAATCATGCTTCTATAATAGATGGGGTTAGGCTATCAAGAGCTGATAAAGCAATCTACCGTCATAATGACATGGCTCATTTAGAAGATATACTAAAAGAGAAACGAAATAATTACAATACTGTTTTAATTATTACAGATGGTGTTTTTTCGATGGATGGAGACATTGCCGATCTTAAGTCTATTGTAAAATTAGCCAAAAAGTATGATGCTTTAACATATGTTGATGATGCACATGGAAGTGGTGTTTTAGGTAAAAATGGTAGGGGTACTATTGACCATCTTGGACTACATGGTGAGGTTGATTTTATAGTCGGAACTTTAAGTAAGGCTATAGGATCAATTGGAGGGTATGTAACAAGTAAAAAAATTGTTAAAGAATGGTTATTACATAGATGTAGACCGTTATTATTTTCTACAGCTTTACCACCTGCAAGTATTGTGGCTTCAATTGAGGCAATAAAGATTTTAATGGAAACAGAAGAATTTACAAATCGTTTATGGAGTAATGCAAAATATTTTAAAGAAAAAATGGCAAAATTAGGTTTTGACTTAGGTTGTAGTCAAACTCCAATAACTCCAGTCATGGTTGGTAATGAGGCGATGACAATGAAGTTTTCTAAAATGTTACTTGAAGAAGGAGTATTTGTTTCAGCAATTGTCTTTCCGACGGTTCCTTTAGGTAAAGGAAGGTTAAGAGTAATGATTAGTGCTTCTCATACTATTGAAGATTTAGATTATTCTATTCAAAAATTTGAACAAATTGGTAAAGAATTAAATATTATTTAATTGTAAAAAACTTCATACATATATGAAGTTTTTTATATGTCAAAACAAAAATTAAATAAATCATTACTAGTAAATTTATATATCAAAAAAGTATGAAAATGTTTTCTTCAAATAATAGTATATTTTTATTGCTTTTTTTAAAATAAAGAATATAATCTTCTTATCAAAAATATATTGGAGGATTTGATAGTGAAAAAAGAAGTTATCGAGTTGATCGATTTAGTAAAAAAATATGACGATGATACAATCGTAAATGGTATTAATCTTAAAGTTTATGATAATGAGTTCTTAACATTACTAGGACCATCTGGTTGTGGTAAAACAACGACTTTAAGAATGATTGGTGGATTTGAAACCCCCGACAGTGGAAGTATAATTATCAATCAAAAAATATTTAATGAATTACCACCATATGCAAGGCCTGTAAATACCGTCTTCCAACGATATGCACTATTCACGCATTTAAATGTTTTTGATAATGTTGCCTTTGGACTAAACAATAGAGGATATAGTTATCAACTCAACTTCTTTGGTGAAGAATTTATTAAATCTGAATTAATTAGAGAAAAAAAGGAAGTAACAAATAAGGAAATCAAAAATAAAATTAAAGATCTTATTGCTATTGAAGTCACTAAAGCTTTAACATTAGTTAAATTAGCAGGTTTTGAAAAAAGGAAAGTTAATCAGATGAGTGGTGGACAGCAACAAAGAGTTGCATTGGCTAGAGCAATCATAAATCGCCCGCAAATACTTTTGCTAGATGAACCCCTATCAGCATTAGATTTAAAATTAAGACAAAATATGCAATATGAATTAAAAGAAATTCAAAAGAAATTAGGAATTACTTTTATTTACGTGACTCATGATCAAGAAGAAGCAATGACTATGAGTGATAGAATAATCGTTATGAAAGATGGAGTGATTCAACAAATGGGGACACCTAAACACATCTATAATGAACCGGTTAATAGATATGTTGCAACTTTCATTGGCGAATCTAATATTATTCCCGGAGTTTACATTACTAAAGACAAAGTTAGATTTATGAATGTTGATTTTGATTGTATGGGTTATAATTTTAAAGATAATGAAGCTGTTGATGTTGTAATTCGTCCAGAGGATTTTGATGTTGTTGATATGGATAAAGCAAAACTTATTGGAGTAGTTAAGTCGACAATATTTAAAGGTGTACACAATAAATTAATTATCGATATAAATGGTGTTGATTTCGAAGTAAATACATATGAAAACTATAATGTTGGTGATAGCATTGGTTTAAAAGTTGATCCATATGAAATTCATATAATGAAGGTAAATGCAAATGAATAATGCATTCAAAAAAATGTCCACTCCATATTTAGTATGGTTGTATATATTAGCATTATTTCCAGTAGCTATAATGTTCATCTTGATATTTATGAATAATGAGGGTATGAGTTTGGATGAGGCGAGTTTTACTTTTAGTAATTTTGCCGCGCTTGGTGAACCGGGCAACATAGTTGCTTTCATAAATAGTTTTAAATTTGCTATTATTTCTACAATTGTAATTATTATTATTGGATACTTTGTTGCATATAGAGTTTTTAGATCTAAGTTTAATAATAAATTCTTTGTTCTAACAATATTAATATTACCAATGTGGAGTAATTTATTACTTAGAATTGAAGCATTGGGAAATATAATGGAACCAAACAACATATTAGTGGATCTGCTGAGCAAAATCAACATAGATTTATACATTAATATTAAAGGTACAGAGTTGGCTATTATTATTGGATTTGTGTTTACTTATCTACCATTTATGATTTTGCCTATATATACAGCATTAGAAAAAATCGATCCGTCATTAGAAGAAGCAGCATTAGATCTTGGAATTCCAGGTATTAAGAAGTTTTGGAAGGTAATAATACCGATGAGTTATAAGGGTATAATAACAGGATCAATTCTTGTATTCTTACCAATATTAAGTGGATTTGCAATACCTAAAATATTAGGCAAGGGTAATATTATATCATTAGGAGAAGTTATTGAAAGATCATTTATGAACATGTCTTACAATATTGGATCACTTTTTGCAATAATTATTCTTATTTTGATATTAGGTTCTATTATAATAATTAATAAAATAGACAAGGAAGGGGAGTTATTATTATGATGAAATACGAAAAAGCAACCCTTCAAGATTATGGATTTAAAGACTATTCACAACTGAAGAAAATTTATAGTGTTTTAAACAAAATTATGTTAACTATTGTTATTTTAATGTTATACCTATCAGTTATAATAATAGCTATTCAGTCATTTAATTCAAGTACAGACTTATCTGTTTTTAATAAATTTACGTTTAAGTGGTATACAGAAATATTTAGCAATAAAATGTTGACTAATGCAATTAGTAATACATTTGTTGTGAGTATATTTGCAACGCTTCTGGCAACTATATTAGGCACTTTAATTGCTATAGGGATAAACTCTTTACCACAAAAGAAAAAACAAAGAATGATATTACTTAACAATATCCCATTACTTAATGCTGATATTGTAACGGGAATAAGTTTAATGTTTGTGTTTAGTTTATTAATGCCAATATTTCCCTATATATTTGGATTTCCAACATTATTAATGGCTCATTTATTCTTTACTTTACCATATGTCATTCTATCAGTTTTACCTAAACTCAAAGAAATGGATCCTAATATAATGGATGCAGCCACTGATTTAGGAGTTAGACCGTATAGAGCATTAACTAAAGTGATTGTACCTGCAGTTAAATCAGGAATATTTGCTGGAATGTTACTTGCTTTCACAATGAGCTTTGATGATTTTGTTATTAGTTATTTTACAACAGGGAATGATTTTGATAACTTATCAATTTGGATTTATAGTAGTATAGGTAGAAAGAGTTTAACTCCATCAGTATACGCATTTTCTACATTACTAACAGCATTCACTTTGATTAGTTTAACAATATATAATAGTTTTAATAAAAATAAGGTGAAAAAATAATGAAAAAATATAGATTATTTTTATTATTTATTACTTTATTAACTGTTCTAGTTACAAGTGGATGTTCTTCTCAAAATAAGTTACTAATACTTAATTGGGGAGAGTATATAAGTGAAGAAGTTGTTGAAATGTTTGAACAAGAATACGATGTTAGAGTTAGTATAAGTTTGGCAGATTCAAATGAATTATTTTATTCTAAAATAAAAGCAGGTACAACAGCTTATGATTTAGTAGTTCCATCAGACTATATGGTAGAAAAAATGTATGAAAAGAACTTGCTTCAAAAAATTGATTATTCTAAATTAACTAACTATGATAAAGTACTCAACCCTTTTATGCCAGGAGTAATTGATATTCAAAGCAAAATGTTTACAGATAGTAGTAATTATGCAGTCCCATATTTTTGGGGTACATTTGGTTTAATGTATAATAAAAACAAGCAAGGACTAAAGGAGGCTGTAACATCAAAAGGCTGGGAAGCCTACTTTAATCCAGAAAATTTGCCATCAGGGACAAAAGTTGGAATGTATGATGTACCAAGATTTGCATATGCAGCAGCACTACTAGCAAGTGATATGAGCCCAAATCTTGAAACAAGTGAATCCTTAAATGTAGCCAAAAGTATGTTATCAAGAGTTAAATTTGCTGAATGGGGCACTGATACTTTAAAAAAAGGTGTAGCTAATGGAAATTTAGATTTAGCATTTGTCTATACTGGTGATTTCCTTGATATGTTATATGTAAAATTAGATGATGGAAATACAATTGAAGATATTAATTTTGATATTTATATTCCTGATCAAACAATTGCATTTATGGATGCGCTAGTTATTCCTAAAAAAGCAAGAAATGTTGAAATGGCACATGCATTCATAAATTTCATGTTACGACCTGAAATAGCCTATATGAATGCATCTGTTATTGGGTATGCCACTCCATTACTAAACTCTTATAATCAAATTGTAAATTATCAAGGAAATGATGAATGGTTAAGTAGTTGGGCTTATGCAACAAAGAAGTATTATCCGATACTAGATGTTGCTAAGGGGATGCCTATTGCTAACTTAGAAAGAGATTTTCTAACAAAAATTAACAATATGGTAAATAATGTAAAAGTGAATAACTAAAAAGAAGTACAACCATTAACGGTTGTACTTTTAAATATCTAAATCTTTAAGTGGTTTTGGTTTATAATACAGATATCCCTGATAAGCATAACACCCAAGTTTTTTTAAGTGGTCTAATTGTTCGGAGGTTTCTACACCTTCAGCAATTGTTTTAATTCCAATTAAATTACTTATTTCTATTGAATACCTAACAATTGCTTCATCAATATTATTATCTAATAAACCATCAATAAACATTTTGTCAATTTTAAGATAATCTAGAGGCAAAAGTTTAATATAAGTAAGTGAAGAATATCCTTTTCCAAAATCATCAATTGCAATTTTTATGTTTCTATTTTTAAGCTTATTAATTTTACTAATTGTATCCTCAAAATCTCTAATTGCTATCGATTCGGTAATTTCAATTGTAATTAGGCTAGTATCAATTTCATATTCATCAAATATTTCAAATAGTATATCACAAAACTTTATATCATTAAAAAATAGAGTAGAAATATTAATGGAAACCGGGAATGGCTGCTTATTCGAATCAATTCTCGATTTTAAGTCCCTGCAAATATTTGTAATCATTATTTTATCTAGTTGATCAATTAGCTTAAGTTCCTCAGCAGCAGGTATAAATAGATTTGGAGAAATCAGTCCATCAACAGGATGATTCCATCTAGCCAAAGCTTCATATGAGAAAACATCGTTACTTTCCGTTAAAACCTTTGGCTGATAGTGGACTACAAAGTCGTTATTATTAATTGCATCTTTAAGTTCATCAACTAATACATATCTATTACTAAAATATATATTAAAGTCAGGTTCAAAAATTAAGTAATTGTTTTTCCCCTTTTTTTTGGCTTCATACATTGCAATATCAGCTTTTTTAAGCAGTTCTTCAATTGTAGTGCCATGGTCTGGGTAAATTGATGCTCCCAAGCTACAACTAACACTCACTATTTTTTCACCTATTGAGAAAACTTCATCAATTGTTTTAATTATTTTATTTGCTATTTCATGTAAATTTATTTTTTTATCAATATTATTAACTATAATTATAAACTCATCACCAGACAAATGTATAATTAAATCATCTTCATTAATAATGGATTTAAGTCGATCAGCAATTTGTTTCAATAATTGATCACCATTAAAATGCCCTAAATAGTCATTTACTAATTTAAAATCATCTATATCCAAAAACATTAAAGCGCTTTGTTGGCTATCTTTTACTAAACGATCAATATCACAAAATGTATTGTCCTTAGATTCAAGCAAGTCACTATAATTATTTTTAAGTAAAAATGTTCTAGTTGGAAGATTAGTTAGTGAATCATAAAAAGCGAGTCTTTCAAGTGTTTTCTTAGTTTGTCTGCTTTCTTTTATTTGCTCGTTAATTCCCATAATTATGAGAACTACGGCTAGGATGAATAAAAGAAGTAAAATATCAGAGATTATACCGGCATCTCTAAATTGATTTATAAAAAATCACCAAACTTATTGATGCCATAACCCACAAAGAATAAACGATTTTCTTATTATTTGTATTGCTGCCAAGAAGAATACCTTCTAATGTAACAATTAAAAGCATACCTCTTAAAAAGTAAGTTAATGTATCTATTTGAACTGTAAGAGTTTTTAGAATAAAAAAGGAAGTAAAAAGAAATATTATGAAAACTATTAAGAATACTATATTAAATTTTTTATTCATTGGATACCTCTATTCTATTTCGTCATAGAATGAAAAAATCCTACCAGAATTTTTCGCATTATACATTGCTTTATCAGCCTTGCTGATCAATTCTTCTGTGTTCGTTGAATCTACTGGGTATTTAGCAATTCCTACGCTACAGATTACTTCAATATCTTCATTGTTTATTTTCGCAAATCTATTTATTGAATTAATTGAAGTGATAAGATTTTCTTTTGAAATATTATCTTTAACAAAAACAACAAACTCATCTCCCCCATATCGAGAAATAATTTGACCTTTAAACGTTTCTACTAATGTTTTAGCAAAAGTAACAAGTAACTCATCTCCAGTTTTATGACCCAAAGTATCATTGATAGTTTTAAAATTATCAATATCAATAAATAACATGTAAAATTGATCGAAAGTATTAAGAAGTAAGTTTTTTACCTTTTCAACAAAGTAGGTTCGGTTATAAAGGGCAGTTAGTGAGTCCTTTTGAATCATCAATAAAAATTTTTTGTTGATGGAATCTATCTCATCTAAGCTTTTAAACACACTCACATAATTGGTAATTTCCCCAAAATTATCTTTTATAGAAAAAATATTAATCCATTGTGGATATAACACCCCACTTTTTTTCCTATTCCATACTTCTCCTTGGAAGCTACCCTTTTTATTAATACTATTATACATTGAATTATAGAAGTCTATTCCATGTAAACCGGATTGTAGGATTTCTGGGGTTTTGCCAATTGCTTCTTTTTTTGTGTATTCAGTTATATCAGTAAAAGCATTGTTAACCCAAATTATTTTTCTGTCAGCATCCGTAATAAAAACCCCATCACTATTGTGTTCAATAATTTTTCTAAACATACGAAGTTCTGTTTGGTTTTCAACTTCTCTAGTTGTATCAGTATAAAACACTTGTGTACCAACTACTTTTGAATTGTATAAATATGGTATTGCAAAAACATTGCAATTAAATATATGTTTATTTTTTGTAATTCTCTTTGTATCTACATTTATAACTTCACCATTAAATATTTTATTATAATTTTCTTCTAATTCAAATACATAATCATCAGGAGCAATAAAATCAGATATTTTCTTAAATTTAACCTCATCAAGTGTATAACCGAACATTTTAGTAAATTCTTTATTAATGGTTAAGACTTTATGGTTTGAATCGATTATGCATATAGCACTGGGTATGTCTTCAAAAATATTGGCATTATAATCACTTACTATAATGTCGGTATCTTCTGGATATATTAGTAGACTTAGTAGTAAAGTATCATCTATGTCTAAGTAATTAATTGCACCAAGTGCCGAGAAGTTGCTTTTGTTTTTTTTAACACCCTGAAATTTAAATGCCTTAGGTAAATCATAACGAAGATCATGCAGTACATTAATAACAAATTCATCATTTGTATTGACTAAATCCAATATTGAAATATTATATATTTCCTCAATAGAAAAACCATAGAATTTTGCAAATGCTTCATTAACTTCAACAATAGCACCACTACCTGGATTAAATACGACGTTTGGGATTTTGTTTTGTTTGAACATTTGTTCATAAAGTTGTAATTTGTTCATATTTAACCTCCTGGGTTAGTTACAATTATATTATACCCTGTAATAAGGCAATATACACTTTAACTAATTATATTATAACATATTTGTGAGTAATTCGCATTAAATACATATCTTACAAAATCTTTACAAACTTTTACAATAGTATGATATTTTTATAGTTTTATATTTGATATACTTAAGGTGTAAATTAAGAGAAGGAGAAAAGAAATGAAAAAAATTCTAAGTTTAATGTTTTTGTTTTTATTGGTATTGGCTGGGTGTTCAAAGAATGAAGATCCAAGTATAACAGTGTATACAAGAGATACTCATAGTGGGACTCGTGATGGATTTTTCACAATTATTGAATTTAAAGATGCAATAAAAGATAATAATGTTCTAACAGAAGGTTACGTAGAAGTGGCAGGAAATGGAGATATGATATCCGCTTTAAAAAACGATGAATTTGGTATTGGATATATTTCACTTTCAAGTTTAGCTACATCTGGGCTAAAAGGTTTGTCTTTTAATGGGGTGAATCCAACAGAAGAAAACGTTATAAGTGGAGAGTATGAATTATTCAGAAATTTTAACTATGTAACCAGAATTAATTTTGATAACGACAAAGAAGAAGAACTTGTTGAAGCATTTGTTGCATATATGGGAACCGTTGAAGGTAAAGCAACAATTGCAGGAAAAGATGGTATTGTAGAAGTAAAATCTACTGATAAATCATGGAATGATATTAAAGAGAAATATTCAGTAGTGAACGAAGATAATAGTGATATTACAATTAGATTTGGTGGATCAACTTCTGTTGAGAAAGTAGCAAGAGCACTTTCTGCGGATTTCAGTAAAAAAGCAGGTAATTTTAAATACGAGCATAATCATACAGGTAGTAGTGATGCGTATATAGGGACTCAAGGTGATGGAAAAGATGGAAATAACAAAATGCATATAGGATTCGCATCAAGAGAATTTAAACTAACATCTGATGAGCAGTTAAGCAATGGTACATATGGAAAATTATGTGTGGATGCAATTGTTGCAGTTGTTAGTCCTAATAACAAGATATCAAACATTACCAATGCGGAGTTAAAAGATATTTATAGTGGAAATGTTGGAAAGTGGAGTGAATTAGAATAGATTTCATCTATTCTATTTTGTGATTATGGTTGTAGATAAAACAATAAATAAATATGACAAAAAGAGTAATTATGATAAAATTATGCACCTCTTACTTAAGTTTATTACTTTATTATGTGCATCAAGTATTATTTTAATTGTTATTTTTATATTTTATAAAGGAATTAAGCCATTTACTAGTGAATATTTAATTAATGAAAACATGTATAAAGTTGATTTTGTTAAATTTTTGTTTGGCAAAACATGGTTTATTAATCCCAATATTTATGGGGTTGGTTTTATAATCATCAATACTTTTTATATAGTTATAATATCTTTAATAATTGCAAGTTTCATTTCAGTTATAACAGCACTTTTTATTGCAAGGATTGCACCTAGAATTCTTGCTAAGGCAATGACTTATGTAATCGAAATGTTAGCTAGTATACCTTCAATTATCTATGGTGTATTTGGGGTTGGTTTTATTACTAAACTTGTAAAGAATTTATCTAGTTTATTTGGTTATCAAAGTGCAGGGGGAATATCTACATTAACCACAATAATTGTTCTATCAATTATGATAATACCAACAGTTACTATGATAAGCATAACCAGTATAAAGGCTGTTAAGAATGATATTATCAATGGTTCACTTGCACTTGGAGCTACGAATACACAAACAAATTTTAAAGTTGTTCTAGTAAGTGCTAAAAGTGGAATATTTTCTGGGATAATTCTTGGACTGGGTAGAGCATTAGGTGAAGCAACCGCAATATCTATGGTAATAGGTAATAAGGGTAGTGGACCCACTTTTAACTTTTTTGACACTTCAAGAACTCTAACATCAACAATTCTTTTAGGAATTAAGGAAACTACCGGTTTAGATTACGATATTAGATTTTCTGTGGGTATTATATTAATAGTAATTATAATTGCTTCAAATTTGTTGTTAAATTATATAAAAAAAAGAATGGGTAACTTACAATGAAAAAATATAAGAATTATTTTTTGAATACCTTTACTTATGTACTATCTTCTTTTGGGATTTTAATATTAGGATTATTAATATACTTTATTTTTTCAAATGGAATTAGCAGTTTATCAATAAGTCTTTTGAAAAACGATTATCAAGCAGTTAATTATAATGCTAAGTTAGTTGAGGATATAAATTTCCATTACTACACTGATCCAAACTATGAAAAAGGACACTTTTCTAGTAAGTGGGGAGTTGTGTTAGAAGATAAGATTGATAACCAAAAAAAACCAATTGTTGTTGTTTCATATTTAGATAACTCATCTCCACTTCGAAATATGCAAGATATTTCCTCTCGTCAAATAGTGAGAATTAAAGAAGAAATGATAATAGAGAAAATTATTATGGAAAATGATGAAGGTAATTTAATTATTTCACTATCTAAAGAAGGCGCAAGTAGTATTGTTAACAAAATGGATGAGGGAATAGTGATAACTGATATGTTAACAAGAACTGAGGGTGGAGGAATTAGATCATCATTAATTACTACCTTATATTTGATTTTTTTAACATTAATTATTTCTTTACCTTTAGGAATAGCATCTGCAATTTATTTAAGTGAATTTGCTCCAAATAATAGATTTACTAGATTTCTAAGAAGTTTAATAGATATGATAAGTGGGATTCCTTCTATAATTTTTGGTTTAGTTGGCGCTGTTGTTTTTATTCCATTCATGAATGTATTAATAAATTCAGATGGAGGGAGTATTGCCTCTGGGGCATTAACTCTTTCTATAATGCTTTTACCCATCATAATTAGAACAACTGAGGAAGGTATTAAAATTGTTCCAAATAACTTGAGGCATGCTTCTTTAGCTCTAGGAGCAAATTTAACCCAAACTACTTTCAAAGTGGTTTTGCCAAATGCATTAAGTTCAATTTTAACAGCAGTATTATTGTCAATCGGAAGAATTATTGGTGAAAGTGCTGCTTTAATATATGCAATTGGAACAGTAATATCTGATGAGGTTAGTATAAATATGAGATCTACTAGTTTATCAGTTCATATTTGGAGTTTAATGAGTGGTGAAAATCCTAACTTTGAGGTTTCATCAGCAATAGCCATTATAATATTAATTATAGTTTTTATATTAAGTGCATTAATCAAAATATTATCGATAAATTTGAACAAGAGGTTAACATAATGGAAAAAATCATAAGTGTAAATTCCGTAGATCTAAAGTATGGGTCAAAAGAAGTATTAAAAAATATTAATATGAGCATTTACAAAAATAAAGTTACAGCTTTTATTGGACCTTCAGGTTGTGGGAAATCATCTTTACTAAGATGTTTTAATCGTATGAATGATTTAATAGATGATTGTGTTATTAACGGAGATATTTTCTATGAAAATGAGGATATTTCCAAAGTGAATCCAGTAATGTTAAGAAGTGAAGTAGGAATGGTATTCCAAAGTCCAAATCCATTTCCTATGAGTATTTATGATAATATTACCTATGGACCTAAATGCCAGGGAATTAAAGATAAACACTTACTTAATGATATTGTTGTTACTTCTTTAAAAAAAGCAGCACTTTATGAAGAAGTTAAAGATAGATTAAAGGATAATGCCTTAAGTTTATCGGGAGGGCAACAACAAAGACTTTGTATAGCAAGAACTATAGCTATGAATCCCAAGATAATATTAATGGATGAACCTACCAGTGCTCTAGATCCAATTGCAACTCTGAAAATTGAAGAGTTAATTTATGAACTGAAAAAAGATTATACAATAATAATTGTAACTCATAATATGAATCAAGCGGCTAGAATTAGTGATTTTACAGGGTTTTTCTTGTTAGGAGAAGTTATTGAATTTGGTAGTACAAAACAAATATTTAAAAACCCAATAAACAAGAAGACTGAAGATTATATAACAGGAAGGTTTGGATGATATGTTAATAGAAAAAGAAATAGAATATTTAAATCAAATTCTTCTAAAAATGGCTGACCACGTTGAGTTTAATATAAGTGAAGCTTTTAAAGCTTATGTCAATTGTGATAAATCCATTTATGTAAATGATGATATCATTGATCAATATGAAAGACTTATTGAAGAGGTATGTCTTGATATTCTACTGAAAGAGAAACTATATGCTAAAGACTTAAGAAAGGTCACAGGAATACTAAGAATGGTTGCTGATTTAGAAAGAATTGGGGACCATGCTGAGGATATTATTGAATACAATCAAAAAACCAATTACAACAAGAATGATTTTTTAGAAAGTTTTCAGGAAACGGTAAGTGTTGCATTATCTATGGTAATAGATTCAATTTTGAGTTTTGTAAATGAAGATTATAATCTAGCAAAAGATGTAATAAATAGAGATGAAATAGTAGATGGAAAATATAGTGAATGGATTGAATATATTGCAAAATTGGATCAGGAAAACATAATTGATTCTAAACTTGCAATATATACAACAATAATGGTAAAATATATTGAAAGGATTGCTGATCATGCTGTTAATATTGCTGAATGGGCGGTATATATGATTAACGGCTATTATAAAGATAAGCAGATATTCTAGATATAAAGATGGATTATTTAATTTATTCAATAGAAGATGATGAAGATATAAGAAGATTAATCAAACTTGCTCTATCTAAAAGTAATTTTTTAGTTAAATCATTTCCAGATGGAGAGAGTTTTTTTGAGGAATTGGAAAAAGAAAAGCCTAATATGATTTTACTTGATATGATGTTGCCAGGAATATCAGGGAGTGAAATCTTAAAAAAGCTAAGAAGCCATAAGAAATATGATGACATAGAAATTATTATAGTTAGCTCAAATAACATGTTAATTGATAAAATTGATGGATTCGATTTAGGTGCAGATGACTACATCGAAAAGCCATTTGATGTTATGGAATTAATATCGAGAGTAAATGCAAAAGTTAGAAGATATAAGAAGAATAGATCTATAATTATAAATAATATAAGTTTAGATTTAGAAAGTCATACTTGCCTAAAGGATGGAGTAGAGGTTTTATTAACATTAAAAGAGTTTGAAATATTATCCTTATTATTTAAGAATAAAGGAAATGTTGTATCTAGGGATGATTTATTGAATCAAATCTGGGGTGTTGATCAGTTTTATGAAACCAGAACAATTGATGTTCATATTAAAAGCCTTAGAAGTAAATTAGAAGACAGTCACAATAAACTAATCAATACTGTTCATGGAATAGGATATAAGGTAGGATAATGAAAAAAACAAATATATTTTACTTTTTTCTGACATCTATATTATTATTTGTCGCATCTTCGTTTTTAATTAAAATTTATCTAAATAAGCAAGCGGACCAGAACAACAATGAAAGGATGTTTGAATATTTACAACTTGTGGATGAATATTTTGATGGAACCAATTATCAAGAAACTGAACTTCACTTAGAAAATTTAAACAAAGACTTTAAAATCCAGTTTTTGAGTTTTTCTGGTGAAATCAAATATAGTGGTATAGATTTGAATTACCAAATAAACAGTTCAGATGTTGAAAACCAAATGGATATTTATAAAACCAATATTAATGATACGGATTATATATATTCTTCTATTACTGATGATGGTCATTATATAAGAGTAATTATTCCAATCGAAAGGAAATCAAACATTTTATTAAGTGCTATTGTTATTAATATGCTATTAATTGGTGTTTCTTATACAATATTGTTTTTTATTATAAATAGGTTTAATTTAAAAAAATATCGTATAATTAGCAACAATATAATAAAATTGTATGATGTTTTAAATAAAACAAGTAAGCAGGAACAAACTATAGAAGATATCAATTCTTCATTAATAGAACTTCACTCATTATTAATCTCTAAAAAGTTAGAAATTAATAATGAGATAATTAAGTCAAATGTAATTATCAATAATATCAATAGAGGTATTGTTGTGATAGGTAGTGATGGAAATATACTCCTAATTAACAATTATGCAAGAGAGCTATTTAAAGCCAATGATGAGCATTTATCAAAAAATTATATCTATCTCTTTAGAAATATTAAAATTCAAGAGGGAATTGAAGAGGCATTATCTAATAAAAAATACATTAGTAGAGAGATAAAAATAGGGGCTAAATACTATTATTACAATATTCATGATTTGAATTATAACTGGGGAGAAATTAGCACATTTGTCTTATTGATATCGGAAATATCTGATACTAGAAACACTGAGATTATGAAAAGAGAATTTTTTGCCAATGCATCTCATGAATTAAAAAGTCCGTTAACAACAATAATTGGCTATCAGCAAATGATATCAGAAGGATTACTGGTTTCAAATGAAGATGTTTTAGATGCAACTACTAGAACTTTAAAAGAAGCAAGAAGAATGAACAAAATTCTAACTGAAATGTTAGAATTATCAAAACTCGAAAGTAGAAACGAAGTTCTTATAGAAGAAGTAAATTTATCTAGTATTATTAAAGATATATTAGAATCTAAAGTCGAAGAATTAAAAAAGAAAAATATAAAGGTTATACCTGAGTTGTTTGAATTAAAAGTAATGATGAATTATAATCATGTGTATCAACTTTTTAATAATCTAATTGATAATGCTATAAAATATAATAAAGATAATGGAACAGTAACCATAACCATAGACTTTGCTAATAAAACTGCGAGTGTAATAGATACAGGTATTGGAATTAAAGAAGAAGAATTAGACAGGATCTACGAAAGATTTTATCGAGTTGATAAAGCTAGAAGCAAGGATGTTGGTGGTACTGGCTTAGGGTTGGCTATAGTCAAGCACGTATGTAGTTTATACGAATTAAAAATTGATACAAAAAGTAGTATTAATATAGGAACAAGTATTACTATTCATTTTAAATAAAACTTTTATAGTATTTAATTTTTAAAGTATTTAGTGTTTAATTGTAAAAGTATTTAGATTATTGTTTATTGCTCACTAATATGGTATAATAATATATATATTAAGGAGATTGTATTATGCAAGCAGATTCTGAACCTGACGCTGATAGTTTTAATGGTTTATCAGTGTTAGTATTACTTTTATTTATAATGATTATGGCCTTTTTTTCCGCAGCCGAAACAGCGGTGTTAACTGCTAATAAAAATAAAATGAAATACCTAGCAGATAATTCTAATAAGAAGGCAAAGCTAGTTCTATATTTTAACGAAAACGAGAACAAATTTTTACTTACAACTCAACAAGGTTTTATTTTTTCTAGTTTCTTTGTTGTGGCTTATTTGACTATCAATATTTCTAATTCTTTATCGGGTTTTATTACAAAAATTAACATACCATTTGCTGAAATTATTAGTATTACTATTATTGCTTTTGTATTAGTATTTGTTATAATGGTATTTGGCGTACTTTTCCCTAAAAGAGTTGCTAACAGGTTTGCTGATGGTGTTGCTTTATTTTGTATTAATGGAATTAATTTAACAAGACTAATTTTAAAACCTTTATCATATTTACTTACTTCAACAACAGAGTTATTAGTAAAAATAACCAAACTTGAGAAGAATTTTGTTGAGGATAAAATATCTGAAGATGAGATAATATCCATCATTGAAACCGGTGTTAGCGACGGCTCCATTGATTACGATGAACAAATGATGATCGAATCTGTATTTAAGTTTAATGATTTAGAAGCTATGGATGTTATGACCCCTCGTGTTGATGTAATGATGATAGATTTAGATGATGAGCTAGAAGAATATATTGATGAAATCATTGATGGTAAATATACAAGAATACCAATTTATCGTGGTTATAAAGACAATATTGTGGGTATTATTAATATTAAAGATGTTTTAAAACAAGCTAGAATTGTTGGATTTGATAAAATCAATATTGAATCTATCGTGAGAAAACCTTTATTTGTTCCTGAGTCAATAAAGATTAATGTATTATTTAAAAAGATGAAGGATTCCAAAAACCATATGGCAATACTTAGTGACCAATATGGTGGATTTGTTGGTATAGTTACATTAGAAGACTTGATTGAAGAAATCATGGGAGAAATTGATGATGAGTTTGATGATTCAAGAAAACCAGTGATTAAGATCAATTCTAATTCATATATAGCAAATGCTGGAATTCCAATCCAAGATTTGAATAGATTATTAGATTTGGAATTTGAAGAAGATAATGAAAACTATGATACTTTGGGTGGACTAATTCTAATGCTTCTTGATAGGATTCCTGATGAGAATGAAAAAGTTAGTGTTGAATATAGTAATATCGTATTTACAGTAATTAAAATGGATTCTAATAGAATTGAAAAAGTAAGAATTGATATTAAATAAAAGCTCATTTTGAGCTTTTTACTTTGAACTTCAAATAAGTAAACCTTTACATATAACAAATTATATAGTAGAATATATGAAAGCGCGCTAAAATGCTTTATAATAGTCAACTTTATAAGAGGTGTTAATAATGGAAAAAAAGAAGAAAAAAGGTCCTTTAGTCAGATTTTTATATTTTATTCTAAAGAAGATAAAAAAACAGCCTATCATTGTTAATTTAAATGATAACATAAGTGAACAATCAATTTTCATATCTAATCATAGTGCAGCCAATGGACCACTAACTTTATCTTTGTATTTTCCTAGAGAGTTTAGGCCTTGGGGAATTTACTATATGTGCCAAGGATACAAATCTAGATGGAAATATTTATATCATATATTCTATCAACAAAAACTAGGATGGGGTAAATTTAAATCATTTATAATTGCTACACTATTTGCTATGATATCTGGTGTTGTGTATCGTGCAATGGAAGTAATACCTTCATATACTGATGGTAGGTTAAAAAATTCAATTAAATTGAGTATCGAACACTTGGAAATGAAGAAGTCAGTGCTGATTTTTCCAGAAAATTCTGATACTGGATATCATAAAGTATTAAAATACTATAATCCAGGATTTGTCTTTCTTGCTGAACAATTTTTTAAAAAGCATTCAATCGATGTTCCCGTGTATACAGTATACTTTTCAAAAACTGATAATGCTTTAATTATTGATAAGCCGCAGTATATAAAAGATATGATTGATCAGGGTATGAATAAGAAAGAAATTGCTGAAAAGTTTAGAATCAGAACAAATGAATTAGGAGAATTACTTAATAACCATTTAGTTCAATCGAGATTATAGTTATCGATTGTATATTAAACCTCTTGTTAAGAGGTTTTTAATTTTAAGTTTAATTTTATTTACATATATTTTGTAATGTGTTAAAATAAGTTATTAAGGAGAATATTAAAATGAATAATAAACTAAGAAAATTTGCAAAATTAATTGTTAATGTCGGTGTTAATGTCCAAAAAGATCAAATAATGGTTATTAATTCACCTGTTGAGTGTAAAGAATTTACTAGATTATTAGCTGAAGAAGGATATTTGGCTGGGTCTAAATATGTTATGGTTAGGTGGAATGATGATACTATAAATAAAACATATTTTACCTATGCGGATTTAGATGTAATTAAAGAAGTGCCAAACTTTGTTATAGAACAGTTCAAATATATTGTAGACAATAATGCAGCAGTTATCTCAATTACAGCTCCATCACCTGGTCTTTTAAAAGACATAGATCCTAATAAGTTGCAACTTAATGCGAAAGTTACCAACGAAAAGGTTCAATTCTATCGTAAACATATGATGAGTAATTCAAGTCAGTGGTGTGTTGTTGCATATCCTACTGAAGCTTGGGCTGAAAAGGTATTTCCAAATGTTGATGAAAAAAGTAGAACTGAAAAATTACTTGATGCAATTTTAGAAGCAAGCCGTGTAACTGAAAATAATGATCCTGTTGCTGAATGGAATAAGCATATGGATACTTTAGCTAGACATAATAAGATGTTAAATGATTATAACTTTAAAACTCTAAACTTCAAAAATAGCTTGGGAACTGATTTAGAAATCACGCTTGTTGAAGATCACATTTGGGGTGGTGGTGGAGAACACGCTAAAAATGGTGTTTATTTTGCGCCTAATATTCCAACAGAGGAAACATTTACAATGCCTCATAAGTTTGGAGCAAATGGTAAAGTTGTAGCTACAAAACCATTAAATTACCAAGGAAAGCTTATCGAAGATTTCTATTTAGTTTTTAAAGATGGTAAAGTAGTTGAATATGATGCGAAAAAAGATAAAGATGCATTAACTAATCTACTTGATTTAGATGAAGGAAGTCGTCATTTAGGGGAAGTTGCGTTAATAAGTCATGATTCTCCAATTTCAAATATGAATATTTTGTTCTATAATACACTGTTTGATGAAAATGCATCTTGCCATTTGGCATTAGGAAATGCATATACGATGAATATTAAAAATGGAAATAACTTAAGTGATGATGAACTAGAAGAACGTGGTTATAATAAGTCAATGAATCATGTTGATTTCATGTTTGGAAGCAAAGATATGGAAATAGTTGGAACCACACATGATGGAAAAAAAGTTCAAATCTTTAGTAAAGGAAATTTTGTTTTTTAGGAAGGAGTAATAATGTCACGTTTAAGGGATTCTTTGAATGATATGCTTGTGAATATATTTAATCATATAACCACTTTAGAAGGTGTTACACTTAAAAAAATGGGGATTAAAGTTTCTATGAATGAAGTTCATATAATTGAAGCTATTCATAATAACGAAATACCAACTATGACAAATGTAGCTTCTATGCTTTTAATTACAGCCGGTTCTCTGACAACTGCTGTAGAAAAATTAGTACAAAAAGGATATGTCATAAGATATCAAGAAGAAAATGATCGAAGAAAGGTTTTACTGAAACTAACTGCAAAAGGTGAAGAAGTAATTAAAATTCACGATATTTTTCATGATGAAATGATTGAAAACACAATAAAGGATATGCATCTTGATGAAGAAAGCGAACTAATTCCGATTTTAGAAAATTTATCTGATTACTTTAGAAAAAAATATCAAGATAGAATAGAATCAATGAAGTCAGAAAGATAGCTTTGCTATCTTTTTGTTTTTATGGACATAATTAGATTTGTTTGTTATAATAGTATGAAAGAAAATTTAAAGGAGAATTATGAAAAAGATACTTATACTTGTTTTAATGTTTTTAGTAGTGGGGTGTACTAACGAATCAAAAAATATTGATTTAGAAACACCGACAGGGGTAATGATTTTCAATAATAGCGAAGATAATGAAGCTATTGTTGGTGGTATGACTGTTGAATTATTTGCTATTGTTAATCCGTCGAATGCTAGCCAAGAGGTAATATGGTCTAGTAGTGATGAAAACATCGCTACAGTAAGCGATTCTGGCGTTGTTACTGGTATTAATGAAGGAAGTGTTACAATTACTGTAAAAGTGAAAGACTATGATTTTACTGACAGTATTGATTTATTTGTTTATGATGATAATAGAAATCTAAAGGCAATTGATGAAATAATTGATTATTTGGATACAATTATTCCTGAGTCTACTACTGAAGATATTGCTTTACCATCTGTTTTAGAAGGAGCGAGACTTTCATGGAAGAGTAGTAATGAAAGTATTATTTCGATAATTGGTAGAGTTTCATTGGGGAAAGCCCCAGAAAGTGTTACTTTAACTGCCGATGTAAGAATCGGTAGAGTTAGAAAGGAATTTGAGAAAGAAGTTATGGTTGATAGTTATACATTAAGAGATATATCAAATAGAAAAGTAAGTTTTGCTTACTTGTATGATCATGCAGGAAGCTTTACGGGTTTTAATGATGGAGATCTTGATAAGATTGACGTAATAAATTATGCTTTTGGTGGTATTAGAAATGGTGAGTTAGCATTAGCCTCATCAACTAGATTACCTCAAATTGTGAGTGAATCACATAAAGCAGGCGTTAGAGTTGTTTTGGCTATTGGTGGATGGGGTGTTGATGGATTCTCTGATGCCTCATTGACTAAGGATTCTAGGAAAATATTTATTGATTCGATTTTAGAAGGTATTGATAAATATCATTTGGATGGGATCGATTTTGACTGGGAATATCCTACAAGTACAGCAGGAGGGCTCATCAAAGCACGACCTGAGGATAAACAAAACTTTACTCATTTAGTTGTTGAAACATATGAAGCTCTTAAGGCAAAAAATCCAGATCTTACATTGAGTATAGCAGTTCCTAACGGTTCTTGGGCTGCTCAATCATATTATGAAGTTAACAAGATAAAGGATCATATTGATTATCTTCATCTTATGAGTTATGATATGATTAATTTTGCTACAGCGTCAAATAAAATAGTTAAATCTAGTCATCATACCAACCTTTTACCATCTAGTAATGCTGTTAGTTCAGCTACTTCTGGGATAAACGCATACCATAGTTTAGGAATTCCAAAAGAAAAGATTGTTTTAGGGATTGCATTCTATGGTCATGGATTTAAAGTCTCTAATGCAGGAAATAACGGTATGGGGGCTGATACTGACACCGCAGTTGCAGGTAATAAATTTACTATTTCCTATCGTGCAATTGTAAATGACTATTTAAGTAATCCAGAAACATATACTGTGTATTACGATGATGCTGCAAAAGCTAGTTGGTTATATGGTAATGGTACTGTAATTAGTTATGATGATCCAAGAAGTATTGCAGCTAAATGTGATTATGTTAATGATAATGATTTAGGTGGAGTTATGTTCTGGCAATATTCACAAGACCATACTGACTCAATTTTGGTTAATGCCATATTTGATAATTTAAACAAATAAACAAACTAGACTACACATTTGTGTAGTTTTTTTATTCTTAACTGAAAAAGAATTTTACTTATAATTAATTATATGGTATAATTATTTAGTAAATAATTATAGAAAGAAGGGTGTTTAAATGGGAAGAGCACATGAAGTCCGTGCAGCCTCAATGGCAAAAACGGCAGCAGCAAAAAGTAAATTAAATGCTAAATATGGTCGAATGATTTATATAGCAGCAAAGAGTGGTATCCCTGACCCGGAAGTAAATCAACCTTTGAAAAAAGAAATTGAAAGAGCTAAGAAGGCACAAATATCAGCTGATGTAATTAAAAGAGCAATCGAAAAGGCTAAGGGTGGTTCTACTGAGACATATGATGCTACAAGATATGAAGGATTTGGTCCTAACAATTCGATGTTTATTGTAGAATGTCTAACCGATAATACTAATAGAACTTATACAGAGGTGAGAACAGCATTTAATAAATGTGGATTTAAACTTGGGGTAGATGGAAGTGTTATTCACATGTTTAATAATCAAGCAGTATTTAGTTTTGAAGGATTAAACGATGAGGAGACATTAGAGGTTTTAATAATGGCAGACTGTGATGTTGAAGATATAGCATATGAAGATGGTCTAACTACAGTTTATGCTCCTTCAACAGAGTATTCAAAAATTAGAGATGCTTTAGAAGAAGCAATGCCTGATGTAGAATTGCTAGAAGACCACATTGCATGGATCCCACAAATGACTGTTAAACTGGAAAATGAAAAAGATATTGAACAATTTGAAAGGTTTAAATCTGTTTTAGATGAAAATGATGATGTTCAAAATATCTATCATAATATTGAATCAAATGAAGACTAGTCTTCATTTTTTTTAATGTCACTGTTGAAAAAAAAAAGAATATAGTTTATAATAGAGGTGGTTAATAATAAACCGATAATAAAGCGTTTTCAAAGGAGGAAATATGAAAAAAGTTTTAGGTTTAGTATTCTTAGTGTTAACTGTTTTTTTAGCATCTTGTACTAAAACCAAACCAACATTAACTTTTGAAAGCACCAATATCAACATTAAAGTAAATGAAGAATTTACTTTAACGCCAACTATTACAAATGGAAAAAAAGGTGCCAAAGTTATTTACGAAGTTTTAGATGATACAGTTTTAAGTTACCAAGACGGAAAATTCAAGGGCTTAAAAGTGGGAACAACGAAGATTGATGCTCAAATCGAAAATGTTAAAGATACAAAAGTAGAAATAAATGTTACTGTAGAAGCGGAAATAATCCCTTCATACTCAATTACATATCATTTGAATGGTGGAGTTAATCCGGCAAATGCTCCAACAACATTTATTGAAGCAGATCTACCAATAACATTACCTAGTCCAACTAAAGATGGTTATGATTTCTTGGGCTGGTTTAATAATAGCGCATTTACTGGTGATGCTTTAACTACTATTCCTGCAGGTTCTAAACAAAATATTTCTTTGTATGCGAACTGGGATGAAGAAGAAGTTAGTGCAAGTATCACTTATAATTTGAATGGGGGTACAAATAATCCAGAAGCGCAAGCAACATATACTAATAAGCAACTCCCATATACACTGGAAATACCGACAAGACAAGGATATGTTTTTGTAGGATGGTATAAAGATTCAGCATTTATTAATGAA
>Ga0172382_10000851_pt1 | contig 56521 bp, 49 predicted proteins | sample Leawel138RmetaG_FD_122245 | JGI IMG/M metagenome (GOLD analysis project Ga0172382, IMG submission 122245) | Leachate microbial communities from a municipal landfill in Southern Ontario, Canada - Leachate well 138R metaG | ecosystem: Engineered > Solid waste > Landfill > Unclassified | place...
GCCTGCCGCTCGGCGTCGTGACCTTCGAGCCGCATCCGCGCCAGTTCTTCGCCCCCGACGCCGCCCCCTTCCGGCTGATGAACGCCGAGGCGCGGGCGAACCGGCTGGACAAGCTGGGGGTTGACCGGCTTTACGAACTGCCGTTCGGCACCGCCCTTGCCGGACTCAGCCCCGACGCCTTCGCGCATGAGGTGCTGGCCGGGGGGCTCGGCGTCGCGCATGTGGTGGTCGGCGCGGATTTCCGCTTCGGCAAAGGCCGGGCCGGGTCGGCGGCGGACCTGCGCCGCCTCGGCGCCGCGCACGGGTTCGACGTGACCGTGGCCGATCTGGTGAACGCGGGCGGGCAGGAGGTCTCCTCGACCGCGATCCGCGCGGCGCTGGCCGCGGGCCGCCCGCGCGAGGCGGCGGCGATGCTCGGCCACTGGCACCGGATCGACGGCGCGGTGCTGCACGGCGCGAAACGCGGGCGCGAGTTCGGCTTTCCCACCGCCAACATGGGGCTGGAGGGGCTGCACCTGCCCCGGCTCGGGGTCTATGCGGTCAAGGCCGATGTGCTGACCGGCCCGCATCGCGGCAGCTACGGCGGCGCGGCAAGCCTGGGGGTGCGGCCGATGTTCGGCGAGAACCAGCCCAATCTGGAGACCTTCCTGTTCGACTTCTCGGGCGATCTTTACGGCGCGCATCTTTCGGTGGCGCTGGTGGAATATCTGCGCCCGGAAATGAAGTTCGACACGCTCGACGCGCTGGTCGCCCGCATGACCGAGGATTGCGCCCGCGCCCGCGCCATCCTTGCCGCCGAAGCCTGACCCTTTCCTTTTCCAAGCCGATCCCGCACCCTGCACCCATGGACAGCCGCCGCCCCCCTCTCCGCCCCCGGTTCTGGGAACAGATCCCCCTCGGGAAGATGACCCCCGCGGAATGGGAGGCGCTGTGCGACGGCTGCGGCAAGTGCTGCCTCAACAAGCTGGAGTTCGAGGACACCGGCGAGGTCGCCTTCACCCGGATCGCCTGCAAGCTGCTGGACGGCGAGACCTGCCGCTGCACCCGCTACGAGACCCGGCACCGCTATGTGCCCGAATGCGTGCGGCTGACCCCCGGCACCATCGAGGACGTGGTCTGGTGGCTGCCCCGGACCTGTGCATACCGGCTGCTGCACGAGGGGCGCGAACTGCCCGGCTGGCACCCGCTGCTGACCGGCGACCCGGAATCGGTCCATGCCGCCGGCATGTCGGTGCGCGGCTGGACCCTGCCCGAATTCTCGGTGCCGGAAGAGGACTGGGAAGACCATATCATCGAGGAGACCCCCTGAGATGTTCTTTGCCTCGGACAACGGCGCCCCGGTGCCGCGCGAAGTGATGGACGCGGTGATCCGCGCCAACGAGGGCCCGGCGCTGCCCTATGGCGACGACCCGCTGTCCGGGCGCGTCGCCGACGGGATCCGCGATCTGTTCGAGGCGCCCGGCGCGGCGGTCTATCTGGTCGCCACCGGCACCGCCGCCAATGCTCTGTCGCTCGGCCTGCTGTGCCCGCCCTGGGGCGCGGTCTACTGCCACGAACAGGCCCATGTGCAGGAACACGAATGCGGCGCGCCCGAATTCTTCACCGGAGGGGCCAAGCTGATCCTGGTGCGCGGCACGGAAGGGCGGATGACCCCCGGGGCGCTGGAGGCGGCGATCGTGGGCCGGGGCGACGTGCATATGGTGCAGCCGGGCGCCGTATCGCTGACCAATGTGACCGAGGCGGGCAGCGTCCACAGTGTGGCGCAGATCGCCGCGCTTGCCGCCGTGGCCAGGGCACAGGGGCTGCCGGTGCATCTGGACGGCGCGCGGCTGGCCAATGCGCTGGCGGCGACCGGGGCGAGCCCGGCCGAGATGACCTGGCGCGCCGGGGTGGATATCGTCTCCTTCGGCGGCACCAAGGGCGGCCTTATGGGGGCCGAGGCGGTGGTGATCTTCGATCCCGCCAGGGCGTGGGAGTTCGAATTGCGCCGCAAGCGCGCCGGGCATCTGTTCTCGAAACACCGCTACCTGGCGGCGCAGTTCGACGGCTGGCTGGAGGGCGGGCTGTGGCTGCGGCTGGCCGAACACGCCAACCGCATGGCGGCGCGGCTGGCGGTCGGCATCGCCGCGCAGCCCGGCGGGCGGGTGCTCCAGCCGGTCGAGGCCAATATCGTCTTTGCCGAATGGCCGGCCGAGGCGCATGACCGCGCCGAGGCCGCGGGCGCGCGATACTACCGCCACGGCCCCGGCGGCGCCCGGCTGGTCTGTTCCTGGGCCACGACCGAGGCCGAGGTGGACGCTTTCCTTGCAACCTTGCGCGGGGCTGAAGCCCGGGCGGAAAGCGCATCGGCCTGAAGCCGGTTCCGCTGCGCTGAGCGCAACGCCTGCGGCGGGTCCGTCAAACGATCGGGCAATGTTGGCAAGGCCGGGATGGCAGGCATGGCTGCCCAAGGCAATCATGCTGCCCGGGCCGCTGAAGCGGCTGTTACGGGCTGTGCGCTCCCGGGCGAAAGTTGCGTTCCTGACGGCCCCTCGCCCGCGCCTTATCCGGCGCTGGCGGTTTCCTTTTTCTTCCGCGCATCGGCGTAGATCAGCAGCGGCTTCACCTCCGAGGTCACGGCCTCTTCGTTGATCACCACTTCCTCGACCCCTTCCATGCCCGGCAGGTCGAACATGGTGTCAAGCAGGATGTCTTCCATGATCGAGCGCAGCCCGCGCGCGCCGGTCTTGCGCTTGATCGCGCGCCGGGCGATGGCCAGAAGCGCATCATCGGTGAAGGTCAGCTTCACCTCCTCGATTTCGAACAGCCGCTGGTATTGCTTGACCAGCGCGTTCTTCGGCTCGGTCAGGATGGTCACCAGCGCCGCCTCGTCAAGGTCGGTCAGCGTGGCGATCACCGGCAGGCGGCCGACGAATTCGGGGATCAGCCCGAACTTGAGCAGATCCTCGGGCTCCAGCTCCATGAACAACTCGCCCACGCTGCGGGATTCGGGCGCGCGCACCTCGGCGCCGAAGCCCATGGCCGCGCCCTTGCCGCGCTGGGCGATGATCCGGTCGAGCCCGGCGAAGGCGCCGCCGCAGATGAACAGGATATTCGTGGTATCGACCTGAAGGAATTCCTGCTGCGGATGCTTGCGCCCGCCCTGCGGCGGAACGCTGGCGACCGTGCCTTCCATGATCTTCAAAAGCGCCTGCTGCACCCCCTCGCCCGACACGTCGCGGGTGATCGAGGGGTTGTCCGACTTGCGGGTGATCTTGTCCACCTCGTCGATATAGACGATGCCGCGCTGCGCGCGCTCGACGTTGTATTCGCTGGCCTGCAACAGCTTGAGGATGATGTTCTCCACATCCTCGCCGACATAGCCCGCTTCGGTCAGGGTGGTTGCGTCGGCCATGGTGAAGGGCACGTCGAGGATGCGCGCCAGCGTCTGCGCCAGCAGCGTCTTGCCGGTGCCGGTCGGGCCGATCAGCAGGATGTTCGACTTCGCCAGCTCGACCTCTCCGGCCTTGCCGCCGGAATGGTTCAGCCGCTTGTAATGGTTGTGGACCGCGACCGAGAGCACCCGTTTCGCATGGTCCTGCCCGACGACATAATCGTCCAGCACCTTGCAGATGTCGCGCGGCGTCGGCACCCCGTCGGTGGATTTCAGCCCGGAGGATTTCGTTTCCTCGCGGATGATGTCCATGCACAGTTCGACGCATTCGTCGCAGATGAACACCGTGGGACCGGCGATCAGCTTGCGCACCTCATGCTGGCTCTTGCCACAGAACGAGCAGTAGAGGGTGTTCTTGCTGTCGCTGCCGGAACTGTTCGCCATATTCTCAACCTCTGCGGCTCATTCCATCATGGGCGCGGCCCCGAAGGCCCGCACCGGGCTGCCAATTGGAAACCTTAGGCCAGCCCTGCCTGGTTCACAACGTCAAATCGTCAGGCCCGCGGGGCGCGGGCGTGTCACTGCGATTCGGCCTCGGCCTTGCCGCGGCTTTCGACGATCTCGTCGATCAGGCCCCAGTCTCTGGCATCCGCGGGCGACATGAAGTTGTCGCGTTCCAGCGCGGACTCGACCGTGGCGATGTCCTGGCCGGTGTGCTTGACATAGATCTCGTTCAGTCGGTCCTTGAGCTTCTGGGTCTCGCGTGCGTGGATCATGATGTCGGTGGCCTGCCCCTGATACCCGCCCGAGGGCTGGTGCACCATCACCCGGCTGTTGGGCAGCGCGAAGCGCATCCCCTTTTCCCCCGCGGTCAACAGCAGCGAGCCCATCGAGGCCGCCTGCCCCACGACCAGGGTCGAGACCTTGGGCTTGATATACTGCATCGTGTCGTAGATCGACAGGCCCGAGGTGACGACACCGCCCGGGCTGTTGATATACATCGAGATTTCCTTGTTCGGGTTCTCGGCCTCCAGGAACAGCAGCTGCGCCACGATCAGCGTGGACATGCCGTCATGCACCGGCCCGGAGAGGAAGATGATCCGCTCCTTCAGCAGGCGCGAGAAGATGTCATAGGCCCGTTCCCCGCGCGAGGTCTGTTCGACCACCATCGGGACGAGCGTGTTCATGTAGGTGTCGATCGGGTCTCTCATCCTGTCCGCCTGCTGTCCGTTCCGCTGCCGGGCGGCGACGCGGCCGCCTGCCCGGTGATGGTCACTATCGCCCCTTCGGGTTGCCAGAGTCTTAGTGGCGCGCGCCGCCCCCCGCAAGGGTGCGGCGGCACTTTCCGCCCCGCCCTGCCCCGCGCCGGTTTGCCCCTTGCGGCCGCGCGGCGGCGGGCCTACCCATGGCGCATGACCGAAGCCGCCGCCACTCCCGCCGATCCCGACGCCCGCGCCCGGCGCAATGTCTGGGTGCTGATCGCCGCACAGGGCGTGCTGGGGGCGCAGCTTCCGATCGTGTTCACGCTGGCCGGGCTTGCCGGGCAGACGCTGGCCCTGAACCCCTGCTGGGCGACGCTGCCGATCTCGGCGCTGGTGCTGGGTTCGATGCTGACGGCGACGCCCCTGGCGGCGGTGATGCAGCGGTTCGGGCGGCGCACGGGGTTCGTGATCGGCGCGGCCGGAGGCACGGTCGGCGCGGTTCTGGGGGCATGGGGTCTGATGACCGGCTCCTTCACGCTGTTCGTGCTGGGGGCGCTGTTCACCGGCATCTACATGTCGGCGCAGGGTTTCTACCGTTTCGCCGTCACCGACACCGCGTCCGAGGCGTTCCGGCCCAAGGCGATCTCCTGGGTGATGGCCGGGGGGCTCTTGTCGGCGATCGTCGGGCCGCAGATCGTCAAGGTCACGGCCGAGGCGATGGTGGTGCCGTTCCTCGGCAGCTATCTCGCGGTGATCGCGTTGAATGTCGTGGGCGTGTTCCTGTTCGCCTTTCTCGACATCCCGCGCCCGGTCCGGCCCGTCGCAGGCGCGCCGAAGGGCCGCAGCCGGCGCGAGATGATCTCGAACCCGAAGATCGCGGTCGCGGTGATCTGCGCCACCGTCTCCTACGCGCTGATGAACCTGGTGATGACCTCGACCCCGCTTGCGATGGTCGGCTGCGGCTTTTCCACCGGCAACGCGGCCGATGTGGTTTCGGCCCATGTTCTGGCGATGTATGCCCCCGCCTTCGTCACCGGCCACATCATCACCCGCTTCGGGGCCGAGAAGGTGGTGGGGCTGGGCCTTGCGATCCTTGCGGGCGCGGGCGCAGTCGCGCTGACGGGCGTGGAGATGGAGCATTTCCTTGTTTCGCTGATCCTGCTGGGCGTGGGCTGGAACTTCGGCTTCATCGGCGCAACGACCATGCTGGCCTCGGCCCATGCGCCCGAGGAACGCGGGCGGATGCAGGGGATGAACGACCTGATCGTGTTCGGCGGCGTGACCTTTGCCTCGCTCTCGTCGGGCGGGCTGATGAACTGCACCGGCGGTTCGGCGGAAGAGGGCTGGCACGCGGTCAACATCGCCATGCTGCCCTTCCTCGTGCTGGCGGGCGGCGCGCTGATCTGGCTGGCACTGCGCCCGCGCGCGACGGCCTGAGGCCCGAAGCCCGGGCGCGGTGCGCGTGAGCGCACCCTACGGGGGCGGCCTTTCCCCTTCGCCCGGAACAGCCGCGCCAGCGGCCCGGGCCGCATATCGGCAAGCGCGGCGGGGGGCGGGGCAAAATCCCGTTTCCGGGAAAACAGCCCCCTTGCCCCCGCCACACACATAAGCTAACACCCGGCCAGCGAGCGGGCGTAGCTCAGGGGTAGAGCATTACCTTGCCAAGGTAAGGGTCGTGAGTTCGAATCTCATCGCCCGCTCCAGATCGCCTTCACGGCATCGACACGCAGGGCCGCCCTTCGGGGCGGCCCCTGCCTTTCCAGCCCCAAGGCATCTGTCGCAACCCCGGAAACAGTCGCCCCGGGAAAATTCCCGACCGCGACCGACACCCCGCCCCTGCCCCGGCCTCCGCTCCGGGGCCAGACAGCGGGCACGGCGGCGCGAATCGCCCCGGGTGGGGCCCGGGTGGGGAATAACCCCGGGGGCGGCCCCCTCATCTCCGTTCGCGCAAGGGTTGTGCGCGGCCTTTTCGGGGTGCTTTTGTGGCGAAAATATGGCAGACTGACGGAACCGAACCATTGCACCCCCGGCCCCCGGGCCGAGATTTCCGGTTCCGTTTGGGGGGTTACAGGTTACAATCGGGATACGGGCGGAACACGGGGATGGCGCAGCGCGGCGGGCGCCGCAATCTGGCCACTTTTCCCGGGTCGGTCCGGCTTTGCCGCATATCGGGGCGAAGTCCGAAGGGGTATGGGTTGGTTCGGTATTTGTAATTGCTCTTACTGTTTCAGATTGGTGAACAATGACCATTCGCTTTTCAGACTTTGAAAAGATCGTCCCCCCTTCCGCGGACAAGCCGGAAGCGGGTCTCGACGTGGTTTCCCCGTTTTCCGGCCCCGAATCCGCCACTGGCCCGGCCACCGGCGGCCTCTACCGGCGTGCGGGCAAGCGGCTGCTCGATATCCTTCTGGTCACGCTCTCGGCGCCCTTCGTGCTGCCGCTTGTCGCGATTCTCGCGCTGATCGTGGCGCGCGACGGCGGCAACCCGTTCTACGCCCAGCCGCGCGTCGGCCGGGGCGGCCGGATCTTCCGCATGTGGAAGCTGCGCAGCATGGTGGTGGACGCCGATGCGCGGATGCAGGCGCATCTTGCCGCCGACCCGGACGCGCGGACGGAATGGGATCTCTACCAGAAACTGGCCGACGATCCGCGCATCACCCCGTTCGGCGGTTTCCTGCGCCGCGCCTCGCTCGACGAACTGCCGCAACTGTGGAACGTGCTGAAGGGCGACATGAGCCTGGTCGGCCCAAGGCCGATGATGCCCTGCCAGAAGCCGCTCTATCCCGGGCTGGCCTATTACCGCATCCGCCCCGGCATCACCGGCTACTGGCAGATCGCCGGGCGCGACCGCACCACCTTCGCCACAAGGGCCCGGTTCGATGCGGCCTATGAGGCCGAGCTGTCGCTGCCCACCGACGCCGCAGTGCTGACCCGCACCGTGGGCGTGGTGCTGCGCTGCACCGGGCGTTAAGGCATTTCCGAAAGAAGGTTGACAGGTTTTCCGGTTTGGAATGGCGGCGCCTGTCCTGCGTGCTGGTCTGTCTGGATTTCGTCCTGACCCCGGCAGTTGCCACAAAAGCGGAACAGAGGGCAGCGGCCGACCGCTGCCCGGCGGCACGTACCGCGCCTTGATTCCGGGCAAAGGTGGCGCTCCTGACGGCCCGACCAACACGCAGGACAGCCACCGCCGAAACATCTGGGCACGGGGCGGCAGGGGCGGCACATCAAAACCGATACCGGGGGTTCGCTTTTCCCCGCGCATCCGCTAGATCATGGGGCAGCTACAGGGGTTTCCGCCATGCTGCTCTCCGATCCGCTGTTCATCATCGCCGCCCTTGCGGCATTCGTGGTGCTGGCGATCCTCATGCTGGGGATCGGCGGCTTCGCCAAAGGGGGCGAATTCAATCGCAAACACGCCAATCGCATCATGCGTTACCGGATCGTCGCCCAGGCCGTGGCGGTGGCCCTGATCGTGGGCTTCGTGGTGCTGCGCGGCATGGGAGGAAACTGATGGTCGTCCTGTCGAAAATCTACACCCGCACCGGCGATTCGGGCGAAACCGCGCTGAGCGACGGCCAAAGGGTGCCGAAACACTCGGCGCGGGTGAATGCCTATGGCACCGTCGATGAGGTGAACGCCACCGTGGGCCTTGCCCGGCTGCATACCGGGGGCGAGACCGACGCGGCGCTGGCGCGGATCTCGAACGACCTGTTCGACCTCGGCGCCGACCTGTCCCGCCCGGACATGGAGCGCGATTCGGAAGCGGGCTATGTGCCGCTGCGGATCATCGCCGCGCAGGTCGAACGGCTGGAGACCGAGATCGACACGATGAACGCCCGGTTGACGCCCTTGCGCAGCTTCATCCTGCCCGGCGGCAGCCCGCTTGCCGCGCATCTGCACCTGTGCCGCACCACCTGCCGCAGGGCCGAACGGCTGGCGGTCGCACTGGCGGCGGCGGAATCCGTCAACCCCGAGGCGGTGCGCTATCTCAACCGCCTGTCCGACTGGTTCTTCGTCGCCGGGCGGATCGCCAACGCGGACGGCACGACCGATGTTCTGTGGGTGCCGGGGCTGACCCGATAGCGCCTTTCGGAACGAACACGGCGTCCCGCGCACGACATGCGTCGATTTTGCCCTGTTTTTCGGCGGAATTTGCAGGTAACACGGCGCCGGACACGGCGCGGCAGCGCAGCAAAATGGGAGAGATCCGGAGATGAAGGTACTGGTCCCGGTGAAGCGGGTGATCGACTACAACGTGAAGGTCCGCGTCAAGGCGGACGGGAGCGGGGTCGATCTTGCGAACGTCAAGATGTCGATGAACCCGTTCGACGAGATCGCGGTCGAGGAAGCGATCCGTCTGAAGGAGAAGGGCGCAGCCGAGGAGGTCGTGGTGGTCTCGATCGGCGTCAAGCAGGCGGCCGAGACGCTGCGCACCGCGCTCGCCATGGGCGCCGACCGGGCGATCCTGATCGTCGCGGCCGAGGACGTGCATCAGGACATCGAACCCTTGGCGGTGGCCAAGCTGCTGGCCGCGGTGGTCAAGGAAGAGGCGCCCGGGCTGGTGATCGCCGGCAAGCAGGCGATCGACAACGACATGAACGCGACCGGGCAGATGCTGGCCGCACTCCTGGGCTGGTCGCAGGCGGCCTTCGCCTCCGAAGTGCAGGTCGAGGGCGATCATGCGCTGGTCACGCGCGAGGTCGATGGCGGGCTTCAGACCATCAAGGTCAAGCTCCCCGCGATCGTCACCGCCGACCTGCGGCTGAACGAGCCGCGCTATGCCTCGCTGCCGAACATCATGAAGGCGAAGAAGAAGCCGCTGGATGAAAAGACCGCCGCCGATTACGGCGTCGATGTCACGCCGCGGCTGACGGTGGTCAGGACGGTGGAACCGGCGGGCCGCAAGGCGGGCGTGAAGGTCGGCTCGGTCGATGAGCTGATCGCGAAACTGAAAGACGAAGCGGGGGTGATCTGATGGCTGTTCTTCTGCTTGCCGAAGTGACGGACGGGGTGCTTTCGCGCGACGCGACCGCCAAGGCGGTGACGGCGGCGGGTGCCCTGGGCGATGTGACGGTGCTCTGCGCGGGCGCGCGGGCGGCCGATGCGGCGGCCGAGGCCGCGAAGATCGCCGGGGTGGCCAAGGTGCTGGTGGCCGAGGATGCGCTTTACGGCCATCGTCTGGCCGAGCCCACCGCGGCACTGATCGCCGGACTCGCCTCGGGTTACACGCATGTGGTGGCCCCCGCGACGACCGACGCCAAGAACGTGATGCCCCGGGTCGCGGCGCTGCTCGATGTGATGGTCATCTCGGACGCCTCGGGCGTGGTGGATGCCGACACGTTCGAGCGTCCGGTCTATGCCGGGAACGCGGTCCAGACGGTGAAATCGTCGGACAAGGTGAAGGTGGTGACGATCCGCACCTCGACCTTCGAGGCGGCGGGCGAAGGCGGCCCGGCCCCGGTCGAGACCATCGCGGCGGGCGAGAACCCGGCCCTGTCGGAATGGGTCGAGGACAAGGTCGCGGCCTCGGACCGGCCGGAACTGACCTCGGCGGGGATCGTGGTTTCGGGCGGTCGTGGCCTGGGCTCGGACGAGAACTTCGCGCTGATCGAGAAGCTGGCCGACAAGCTGGGCGCGGCGGTGGGCGCATCCCGCGCGGCGGTGGATTCGGGCTATGCCCCGAACGACTGGCAGGTGGGCCAGACCGGCAAGGTCGTGGCGCCGGAGCTTTACATCGCCGTCGGCATCTCGGGCGCGATCCAGCACCTGGCGGGGATGAAGGACTCGAAGGTCATCGTCGCCATCAACAAGGACGAGGAGGCACCGATCTTCCAGGTCGCCGACTACGGCCTTGTGGCCGACCTGTTCACCGCGCTGCCGGAACTGACCGAAAAGCTCTGACTCCGGGCAGGCCGGAGCCACGGCAAAGGCCCGCGCCATGGCGCGGGCCTTTTTTGTTCATTCTGGCAATGTCTGCTGACCATGCTGATCAGCAAGGGGCAGGGCTGTCCGGGGCACCACCTTTGCCCGGAATCAAGGCGCGGCACGCGCCGCCGGGCAGCGGCCGACCGCCCGCACGGGCGGCCGCTGCCTTCTGTTACAAGGCAGACCGACATGGTCAGCAGACATCGCCTTCACCCCCCAGCCCCGCCACCACCGGCGACAATGCCATCGCCGCCGCGCGATGCGCGCAGGGGCCGGGCAGACCTTCGGCCGCCGCGCGTTCAAGCGGGGCGAACACCATCCCCTCGGCCGGGTCGGCGGGCGGGGGGGCCACCGCCTCGACCACCGCCGCCACCCGGGGCCGCAGCGCGGCAAGCATCCCGGCATCGACCAGAACCGGATCGTCCAGCCCCGGCGGGGTCCGGCCCGGCGGCAGTGGCGGCTGCCGGGCCATCCACAGCAGAACGCAGGGACCGCCAAGCCGGGCCAGCAGTTCCCCCATCCGCGCGATCCAGTTGCGGCGCAGCACCCCGGCCAGTTCCTCGAACCGGCCGCGCCCGCGCAGCCGCAGCACCGCCAGCAGGTGCCCGGTAAAGGCGAAATCGGTGAAATCCACCTCGGGGTAAAGCCGCCGCAGCGCGGGCGTGGGGGCAAGGAATCGGTCGTTGCGGCGCCAGTGGACGCTGTAAAGCGGGTTGGTCATGTTATGCGCCCCCGTCACCTGCACCACCTTGACCCGCGCCCGCACCGCCACCTCGGGCAGGATCGGATCATGAAGCCAGCAATCCGGCCCGGTGCTGAGCCCGCCGAGGTTGAGCATGACCCGCCCGGTCTTCGCCCCCACCTGTGCCGCAAAGGGTTGGGCGATGAATTTCCCATAGGTTTCCGTCCCGCCCAGCGCCACGTCATAGGGCACGTCGAGCCGCACCGACGGCCCCCGGAACACGAGTTTCGACCGGCCATACCGGCACGGCTGATAGTCGAGCGCCCCGGCACCCGGATATTCGTAGGTCATGTCGCCCACCCTGAAAGTTCACCCGGGAACAGATTCGCCGCTCCGGGTTGCCAAATCGCTAATGCTAAAATTCACCCGATCCACCCCGCCGGGCGGGCCTTGCCGCGCCCCCGGCCCCGTCCTATGGTCGCGCGGAATATGAAGGAGAGGTGGCGATGGAAATCCGGTCGGTCGGGATCATTGGGGCGGGGCAGATGGGCAACGGCATCGCCCATGTCTTCGCGCTGGCGGGATATGATGTGCTGCTGACCGACATCAGCCAGGAGGCGCTGGACAAGGCGGTGGCGCTCATCGACCGCAATATCGACCGGCAGGTGGCGCGCAGCAAGGTCAGCGCCGAGGACAAGGCGGCGGCGATGGGGCGGCTGCGCACCACGCTGACGCTGACCGATCTCGGGCCGCTCGACCTCATCATCGAGGCCGCGACCGAGCGCGAGACCGTGAAACAGGCGATCTTCGAAGACCTGCTTCCGCATCTCAAGCCGCATACCATCCTGACCTCGAACACCTCCTCGATCTCGATCACCCGGCTGGCGTCGCGCACCGACCGGCCCGAGAAGTTCATGGGCTTCCACTTCATGAACCCGGTGCCGGTGATGCAGCTGGTCGAACTGATCCGCGGCATCGCCACCGACGAGCCAACCTATCAGGCGCTGCTCAAGGTCGTGGAAAACCTCGGCAAGACCGCCGCCAGCGCCGAGGATTTCCCGGCCTTCATCGTCAACCGCATCCTGATGCCGATGATCAACGAGGCGGTCTATACGCTTTACGAGGGGGTGGGCAACGTGCGCTCCATCGACGAGTCGATGAAGTTGGGCGCCAACCATCCGATGGGCCCGCTGGAACTGGCGGATTTCATCGGGCTCGACACCTGCCTCGCGATCATGAACGTGCTGCACGAGGGGCTGGCCGACACCAAGTACCGCCCCTGCCCGCTCCTGACGAAATACGTCGAGGCGGGCTGGCTGGGCCGCAAGACCCAGCGCGGTTTCTACGATTACCGGGGCGAGACCCCGGTGCCGACCCGCTGAGGCAGTTTCAGATTGGTCGGGATATCTGCCCTCAGCCAATCTATTACAACAGAGGGCAGCGGCCGGCCGCGGGGGGCCGCTGCGACGGTGGTGGTCTGGCAGTTTATGGTGCCGAATACCCCGACGCCTGTACATGCCGCAACGTTGCAATAGCGGCCGCCGTCGTGCCGAAGGCACGCCTCCGGCGTGACGGGGCGGTCGGCCGCTGCCCGGCGGCGCTGAAGCGCCTTGATTCCGGGCGAAGGGCGGTCCCTGAACCTCAGCCCAGCAGCCGCCGCGCGATCACCTGCGCCTGAATCTCGGCCGCGCCCTCGAAGATGTTCAGGATGCGCGCGTCGCAGAGGATGCGGCTGATCCGGTATTCCAGCGCGAACCCGTTGCCGCCATGGATCTGCAAGGCGTTGTCCGCCGCCGCCCAGGCCACCCGCGCTCCCAAGAGCTTGGCCATCCCCGCCTCCAGATCGCACCGCCTGTCGTGATCCTTCTGCCAGGCGGAGTGATAGGTGAGCTGCCGCGCCACCATGATCTCGACCGCCATCATCGCGAGCTTGTCGGAGACGCGCGGGAACTCGATCAGCGCCTTGCCGAACTGCTTGCGGTCCTCTGCATATTGCATCCCGGTTTCCAGCGCGTTCTGCGCCACCCCGATCGCCCGCGCGGCGGTCTGGATCCGGGCGCTCTCGAAGGTCTGCATGAGCTGCTTGAACCCCTGCCCGGTCTCGCCGCCCAGAAGGTTTTCGCCCTTCACGTGGAAGCCGTCGAACCCCAGTTCGTATTCCTTCATCCCGCGATAGCCGAGCACGCCGATCTCGCCCCCGGTCATGCCGGGGGTCGGGAACGGGTCGGCATCGTCGCCCGGCGTCTTTTCCGCAAGGAACATCGACAGGCCGCGGTAGTCGGTCGTGTCCGGGTCGGTGCGCGCCAGCAGCGTCATGACATGGGTGCGCGCGGCATGGGTGATCCAGGTCTTGTTGCCGGTGATCTTCCAGTCGCCGCTGCCGTCCCGCACCGCGCGGGTCCGCAGGCTGCCGAGGTCCGAGCCGGTGTTCGGTTCGGTGAAGACCGCGGTCGGCAGCACCTCGCCCGAGGCGATCCGGGGCAGCCAGTGCGATTTCTGCTCATCGGTGCCGCCGCAGAGGATCAGTTCGGCCGCAATCTCCGAGCGGGTGCCGAGCGAACCCACGCCGATATAGCCGCGCGACAGTTCCTCGGACACCACCACCATGCTGGCCTTGGAAAGCCCCAGCCCGCCGAGGTTCTCGGGGATCGTGAGGCCGAACACGCCCATTTCCGCCAGTTCGGCGATGATCTCCATCGGGATCAGCTCGTCGTTCAGGTGCCAGTCGTGGGCGTGGGGGATCACCTTTTCGTCGGCAAAGCGGCGGAACTGGTCGCGGATCATCTCCAGTTCCTCATCCAGCCCGGTGGCGCCGAAGCTGGCCCGCCCGTGGTTCTCGCGCATCAGCGCCACCAGCCGGGCGCGGGCGGCGGGGGTGTTGCCGGCGGCAAGGTCGCGCAGCGCAGGCGTCTCCAGCAGCACCATGTCCCCGGCCGCAAGGCCAAGATCGCGCGGCCGCACGAACTCGCCCTGGTTCATCGGAATGCCGCCCGCGATCTGCGTCAGGTATTCGCCGAAACCGATGCGCAGGATCAGCGCCTCCATCTCGCCCAAGCGCCCCCCGGCCTGAAGCCGCCCGGCCCAGCCCGCCATCTGCCGCAGCGATTCCACATAGGTCGCAAGCCAGGCAAGGCCGTGGACCATCGCCTGCCGTTCCTCCAGCGCCGCGGCGCTGACCTTGCCCCCGTCCGAGACCGCCTCGCGCACCCGCACCACCGCCCGGTCGAGCAACTCGCCCAGCGGCACGCATGCGGCCTCGGCCAGTGCGGTCAGAGCGGGGGCGGCGATGTCCTGTCCATCATGGGGCATTGGCGTGGTCTCCTGCGAATCCATCCCGCAGGGGATAGGCACTTTGCAGGTGCAGCGCAATATTAATTCAACTCCACAACAGCAACCGCACGAATCTGTCGCCTCCATTCGCGCCCGGGTTTTGCAGATGCGGCGCCCGTCCCGGCGCGCTATAGAACAGATGTTGCGAACAGCGAGGCAGGGTGATGGATTTCTTCTATGGCGGGCTTGGCCCGCTTGCCTTCTGGGCGGCCTGCGGCATCACGCTGTTCGGGGGATTCGTGAAAGGCGCGATCGGCTTTGCCCTGCCGCTGATCATGATCTCGGCCTTCGGCTCGTTCATGCCGCCCGAGACCGCGCTGGCGGGGCTGATCCTTGCGACTTTCACGACGAACATCCACCAGGCGCTGCGCCACGGCCTGCCCGCGGCCCGGGAAGCGATCATGGCCTACCGGCGGCTGATCGGCACGATGGTGGTGTTCATCGTAATCTCGGCGCAATTCGTGCCCTGGCTGCCGCAGGGGGTGATGCTGGCGCTTCTGGGCCTGCCGACGCTTCTCTTTGCGCTGGCGCAGCTTGGCGGCAAGGTGCTGCGGCTGCGGCTCGAACACCGGCAACGGGCGGAATACGGTTTCGGCACGATCGCCGGGCTTTACGGCGGCATTTCCGGGGTCTGGAGTCCGCCGCTGATCGTCTTTCTGCTGTCGGTCGGCGCCGACAAGCGCGAGATGGTGCGGGTGCAGGGCGTGGTGTACCTGATCGGCGCCGGGGTGCTGATGCTCGCCCACCTGCAATCGGGGGTGCTGAACGCGGTGACGCTGCCGTTCTCGGCCGCGCTGATCCTGCCCGCCGCGCTGGGGATGTGGCTCGGCTTCCGGCTTCAGGACCGGCTCGACCCCGGCCGCTTCCGGTTCTGGACACTGGTCCTCTTGTGCCTCACCGCCCTCAACCTGCTGCGCCGCGCCTTCGTGGTATGAATCGAAAAGGGGCAAAAGCGCACCCCTTTCCCTTCATCTTGCCGGAAATACTCCACGGGGGTCCGGGGGTGTGAAACCCCCGGCGCTCTCCGCCCGCGCGACCGCTCAGCCGATGGCCGCAGCCCGCACGTCCTCATCGATATAAGGCACGTATTGCGCGAAGTTGTCGGCGAACATCGCCACCAGCTTCGCCGCCTGCGCGTCGTACCCGGCCGGATCGGCCCAGGTCGAGCGCGGATCGAGCAGCCCCGCATCCACCCCCGGCACCGCCACCGGAACCTCGAAGCCGAAGTTCGGATCGCGCCGGAACTCCACCCCGGCCAGCGAGCCGTCAAGCGCCGCCGTCAGCAACGCCCGGGTGGCCCTGATCGGCATCCGCTCGCCGGTGCCATGGGCGCCGCCGGTCCAGCCGGTGTTGACCAGCCAGCAGGCCGCGCCGTGGCGGGCGATCTTTTCCTGCAACAGCTTGCCGTAGACCTCGGGCCGGCGCGGCATGAAGGGCGCGCCGAAGCAGGTCGAGAAGGTGGGCTGCGGCTCGGTCACGCCCTGTTCGGTCCCCGCCACCTTGGAGGTGAAGCCCGAGAGGAAGTGATACATCGCCTGGGCGGGCGTCAGCCGGGCGATCGGCGGCAGCACCCCGAAGGCGTCGCAGGTCAGCATGATGATGTTCTTCGGGTTCCCGCCCAGCCCGGTGCCGGAGGCGTTCGAGATATACTCCAGCGGATAGGCGCAGCGGGTGTTCGCGGTCAGGCTGTCGTCCTCGAAATCCAGTTCCAGCGTCTCGGGGTCGAACACCATGTTCTCGACCACAGTGGCGAACTTGCTGGTGGTGGCGTAGATCTCGGGTTCGGCCTCGGCGGACAGGTTGATGGTCTTGGCGTAGCAGCCGCCCTCGAAGTTGAAGGTGCCCTCGTCCGACCAGCCGTGTTCGTCGTCGCCGATCAGCACGCGGTCCGGGTCGGCCGAAAGCGTGGTCTTGCCGGTCCCGGACAGGCCGAAGAACACCGCCGTGTCGGCCGGATCGCCCGGCGCGTGGTTCGCGGAGCAATGCATCGGCATCACCCCCTTGCCGGGCAGGATGTAGTTCAAGAGCGTGAAGACCGACTTCTTGTTCTCGCCCGCATAGGCGGTATTGCCGATCAGGATCAGCTTGCGGTCGAAGTCCAGCGCGATCACCGTTTCCGACCGGCAGCCGTGCCGCGCCGGGTCGGCCTTGAACGAGGGGCAGTTCAGGATCGTCCATTCCGGGTCGAACGTATCCAGTTCCTCGCGCGCGGGGCGGCGCAGCAGGTGGCGGATGAACAGGCCGTGCCAGGCCAGTTCCGTCACCAGCCGCACATCCAGCCGGTGCGCCGGGTCGGCACCACCGTAAAGATCCTGCACGAAATAGTCGCGCCCCTGCATATGGGCCAGCATGTCCCGGTACAGCCGGTCAAAGGCCGCGGGGTCCATCGGGGCGTTGTTTTCCCACCAGATCGTGTCCTCGACCAGGGGCGAGCGGACCACGAACTTGTCCCTGGGCGAACGCCCGGTATGGCTGCCGGTGGCGACGAGAAAGGCGCCGCCCCTGCCCAGCGTGCCTTCGCCGCGCATCAGCGCGGCCTCGACCAGCGCGGGCTCGATCAGGTTGTAATGGACATTGCCGAGCCCTGCGATCCCCTGGTCCTCCAGCCGTCTGGCGGGGTTCACACGTCCGATTTCCATGCTGTCTGCTCCTGCTCGCCGCGTGCGGCGCTCCCCTTCTCTGGCGGTGGCGCGGCCGGGCGGGCCGGACACCGGCCGGCCCCCGGGCGGGGTCGGCCCCCGGCCTATAACATGCCGCTTCGCAAATGGAACAGGCCGCTTCCCGCAGTTAGCGCAACCACAGGTCCGTTGGCGCAAGCGGTTAGCGCCACCACCCCGCCGACACCCTGCCGGTATCCCCGCCAGCATCCCCAAATGTGCGGCAATTTGGCCAACCATCCGGGATTTTCCACAATCCTGAAACACTCACCCGGGGGTGATTCGCAGTTATGTGTTGATTCCATAAGGCGGAAAACGGATTATGACGCGAAATACGAGCAGCAAAAGTACGAGGACACCCATCATGTCAAGGATCGCCCTTGTGGACGACGACAGGAATATCCTGACGTCGGTCGCCATGACGCTGGAGGCAGAGGGTTTCGAGGTCGAGACCTATAACGACGGCCAGTCCGCGCTGGATGCCTTCAACAAGCGGCTGCCCGACATGGCGGTGCTGGATATCAAGATGCCGCGCATGGACGGGATGGACCTGCTGCAACGGCTGCGGCAGAAGACCACGATGCCGGTGATCTTCCTCACCTCGAAGGACGACGAGATCGACGAGGTTCTGGGCCTGCGCATGGGCGCCGACGACTATGTGAAAAAACCGTTCTCGCAGCGCCTTCTGGTGGAACGCATCCGGGCGCTGCTGCGCCGCCAGGATGCCATCGCCACCGGCGAGGTCGCGGTGACCGAGGAAAACAAGGTGATGGAGCGCGGCAGCCTGACCATGGACCCGCTGCGCCATTCGGTCTGCTGGAAGGGCCGCGACGTGACGCTGACCGTCACCGAATTCCTGCTGTTGCAGGCCCTTGCCCAGCGGCCCGGTTTCGTGAAAAGCCGCGATCAGCTGATGGACGTGGCCTATGACGATCAGGTCTATGTCGATGACCGCACCATCGACAGCCATATCAAGCGGCTGCGCAAGAAGATGCGCACCGTCGATTCCGACTTCACCGCGATCGAAACCCTTTACGGTATCGGCTACCGCTACAACGAAGAATGACCATCGCATCGCGCATCGAGACCGGATCGACCCGCCGGGCTGCGGCGGATGCCGCTGGCGATCAGCCCGGGGCCGTCCCGGCTGCCGGGCGCGGCGATGTGCTGATCGGCGAGGACTGGGTGGCCCCCGAGGGCGCGACCGATCCGGCGATCCGTGCCGGACGGCGACGGCGCGGGTTCGTGTCGCTGAACCGCTCGCCGCTGGCGCGCAAGATCATCGTCTTCAACCTGATGGCGCTGATCGTGCTGGTCGCCGGGGTGCTGTTCCTCAACCCGTTCCGCGACAGCCTCGTGTTGCAGCGCGAACAGGCGCTGGTGTCCGACGCCCGGCTGGTGGCCGGGGTGATCGAGGCGCGGATGCCGGTCTCGGGCCCGGTCAACATGGCGGCGGGCGACGGGATCGACATCCCCGGAACGCTGGGCCGGATCCCGCTGCCCGAAGGGGCCGAGGTCTTCGTCTTCGATCCGGGCGGCAACCTTGTGGCCACCGGGCTGGGCGATCGGCCACGCATCCCGCCGGTCGATGAAGACCGGATCCGCAACACCGTTTTCATCGACTTTCTCAACAGCGTCTGGAACGGCATGGCCGGGCTGCTGCCCGGACAGGCCCCGCCCCCGGCCGGGGCCGACCCCGAGGCCCTTGCCCACGGTCTGGTCGCGCAGGCGCTGGCGGGCGAGACCGCGCTTTCCACCGGCCGCGACGCGGCAGGCGGCACGATCTTCACCGTGGCCACCCCGATCCTGCACAGCGGGCAGGTGGCGGGCGCGGTCGCGCTGGCCAGCGCCGAGGGCGAGATCGACCGGCTGGTGCTTTACGAGCGCGAACAGGTGCTGCGGATGTTCGTGCTGGCGCTGATGGTCTCGGTCGGGCTCAGCCTCGTGCTGGCCTCGACCATCGCCAACCCGCTTGCGGACCTTGCGGCGGCGGCGGAACTGGGGCGCGACCGCAACGCCCGCAAGATGGCGCCGGGCCGCATCCGCATCCCCGACCTGACCGCCCGGCCCGACGAGATCGGCCGGCTGTCGGTGGCGCTGCGCGGCATGGTATCCGCGCTTTACGACCGGATCGACGCCAACGAACAGTTCGCCGCCGACGTGGCGCATGAGATCAAGAACCCGCTGGCCAGCCTGCGTTCGGCCGTGGGCACGCTGCGGGTCGCCAAGCGCGACGACCAGCGCGAAAAGCTGCTGGACGTGATCGAACATGACGTGCGCCGCCTCGACCGGCTGGTAAGCGACATCTCCAACGCCTCGCGGCTCGACAGCGAACTGGTGAAGGAGGAGGAGGAGGAGTTCGACCTGATCCGCACCCTTTCCAACATCAACGCCCATCTGGGCCAGCAGGCGGCGGAACAGGGCGTCGAATACATCACCGACCTTCCGGCGCAGCCCATCCTGATCAACGGGCTTGAGGCCCGGCTGGCACAGGTCTTCGTCAACCTCATCACCAATGCGATCTCGTTCTGCGAGGACGGCGACGCGGTGCGGGTCTGGGTGCGGCGGCGCGACAACCGGGTGCTGGTGGTGGTCGAGGACACCGGCCCCGGCATCCCGGAACAGGCGCTGGCCAAGATTTTCCGCCGCTTCTATTCCGAACGCCCGGCCGGACAGTTCGGCAACCACTCGGGCCTCGGCCTTGCGATCTCCAAGCAGATTGTCGAGGCCCACGGCGGGGTGATCTGGGCCGAGAACATCCGCCCCACCCAGGACGACGTGACCTCCGAACCGCTGGGGGCACGTTTCGTGGTGGGCCTGCCGGTCTGATGGGTGCCAGGGACGGCGACAGGATCGTGCTTCATGCCACCACCGTTGCTTTCGGTCCCGATGCCGTGGTGATCTGCGGCCCCTCGGGTTCGGGCAAATCGGCGCTGGGGCTGCGGCTGATGGCGCTGGGGGCCGCGCTGGTCGCGGATGACCGCACCCTGATCGTGCGGCGCGGCGAAGGGCTGGTCGCCTCGGCCCCGCCGGGCCTTCCGGCATTGATCGAGGCGCGGGGGATCGGGCTTCTGAACGCCGCCCTCGCCCCCGGCGCGCGGGTGGCGCTGATCGCCGATCTGGGCGCGGTCGAGACCGGCCGCCTGCCGCCCCGGCACAGCCGCAGCCTGCTGGGGATCGCGGTCGAGGCCGTTCACGGGCCCGAAACCGGCCATTTCCCCGCCGCGATCATGCAATATATCAAGGCGGGAAGACAGGCGTGAACCCCATGACCGATCCGGCGACCCACCCTGCACCAGATCACCGCACCGGACAGCGGCTTTTGCTGGTGACCGGCCCTTCGGGGGCCGGGCGCACGACCGCGATCCGGGCGCTTGAGGATCTGGGCTGCGAGGCGATCGACAACCTGCCGATCTCGCTCATCCCCCGGCTGCTGGAAGGTGACGCCCTGCCCCGCGCCATCGCGCTGGGTATCGACGTGCGCAACCGCGACTTTTCGGCCACCGCGCTGATCGAACTGATCGACCGGCTGACCGACCATCCGGGGGTCGCGCTTGAGGTTCTCTATCTCGACGCGCGGCCCGAGGCGCTGATCCGGCGCTTTTCGGAAACCCGCCGCCGCCATCCGCTTTCCCCCGCCGAGGCGCTGATCGACGGCATCACCCGCGAGATCGACCTGCTCGCCCCGATCCGGGTGCGGGCCGATGTGCTGATCGACACCTCGGATTTCTCGCCGCATGACCTCAAGGCCGAGATCGCCCGCTGGTTCGGCACCACGCCGCAGCAGCGCATGGCGGTGGCGGTGCATTCGTTTTCCTACAAGCGCGGCGTGCCGCGCGGGGTCGATATGGTGTTCGACACCCGTTTCCTGCGCAATCCCTACTGGGAACCGGCGCTGCGCGCGCTGGATGGCCGCGATCCGCGCGTGGCGGCACATATCGAGGCCGACCCGCGCTTTGCCCCCTTCTTCGAAAAACTGACCGATCTGGTGCAGATGCTGCTGCCCGCCCAGATCGAGGAAGGCAAGGCGCATCTGAGCATCGGCTTCGGCTGCACCGGCGGGCAGCACCGATCGGTTGCAATGGCCGAGAAACTGGCCGATAGGCTTGCGGAGGCAGGCTGGCAGGTGTCTAAGCGGCACAGGGAACTGGAACGGCGGGACGCCCCGGGCGGCGGCGGTGCGAAGGTAGGCGCGGAGTGATCGGAATCGTGATCGTCGCACATGGCGGGCTGGCGCGGGAATACCTCGCCGCGGTCGAGCATGTGATGGGCCCGCAGCCGGGTATCCGCGCCATCGCCATCGAGCCCGACCACAACCGGCAGGCCAAACAGACCGAGATCCGCGCCGCGGCCGATGCTGTCGATACCGGCTCGGGCGTGGTGGTGGTCACCGACATGTTCGGCGGCTCGCCCTCGAACCTGTCGCTGCTGGCCTGCGACGCCACCGACCGGCATATCCTCTATGGTGCCAACCTGCCGATGCTGATCAAGCTGGCCCAGTCGCGCGCGCTGCCGGTGCCCGCAGCGGTGGATGCGGCGCTTACGGCCGGGCGCAAATATATCGACAGCCTGGAAATGGGCCGCTGACGGAGCTGCAATGACCACGACCACCACCCGCATCCTGCGCATCGTCAACGAAAAGGGGCTGCACGCCCGGGCGTCGGCGAAATTCGTCGAACAGGTCGAATCGTTCGACGCCAACGCGATGGTCACCCGCGACGGAATGCGGGTGGCGGGCGATTCGATCATGGGGCTGCTGATGCTCGGGGCCTCGCGCGGGACCACGATCGAGGTCGAGACCTCGGGCCCCGAGGCCGGGGCACTGGCCGACGCGCTGGAATCCCTAGTGGCCGACTGCTTCGGCGAAGGGTTCTGAAAGCGGCCCAAAGGCCGTCCCGCCGCCCCGTTCGGACAGCCAGATTTCAGATGCCCCTGTTTCAGACGGGCATGTTGTCGAAACGCGCCTCCCCGGCGTCTTCCCCGGCCAGCGCCCCCGCGCCGATACCCGGCAGGCAGCGCAGCAATGCCTCCATCTCGGCGCGCAGCGCGGCAAGCTGGCCATTTCGCGCCGCTTCGGGCAGATCGGCCGCGGCTTGCGCCAGCACGGCCACCCGTTCAGCTTTCGCACGGCGGTCCATCGTATCCCCCTTTCTCCGGTCTTCTTCTCCGGCCGGGGCAGCAGGGCACCCCGAAGGCAGCGCCCCCTTTCCGACCGACATCATGATTGCCCGATGGGGCGGCGATGTCCTTGACACAGGTCAATCAGGCCGAAAATCGGCGGGCCGGTACCCCGGCACGGCTTTATTCCCCCGCCACGGCCCGGTATGGTCGGCCCCGCCAGGGCGGCGGCACCCGCCGCACCCTGTGCCCCCACCAGGACCAGGCCCAGAACCACGCATGGACATCCGACCGATCACCCCCAGCTATGCCGTCAGCCCGCAAATCACCCCCGAGGATATCGCGGCCGTCCGCGCTGCGGGATTCACCACCGTCATCAACAACCGCCCCGACACCGAGGTGCCCCCGGGCCAGCAGGCGGCGGCGCTGCGCGCGGCGACCGAGGCGGCGGGGCTGGTGTTCATCGACAACCCGCTGAGCCATGGTTACCTGACGCTCGATCATATCACGACCCAGGCGCGGGCAATCGCGGAATCGGCGGGGCCGGTGTTCGCCTATTGCGCCTCGGGCAACCGCTCGTCGGTTCTCTGGGCGCTGGCCAACGCAGGCGCCCGCCCGACCGGGGAACTGATCGCCCTGCCCGCGCGTTTCGGCTACAACCTGTCCGCGCTGCGCGACCAGATCGAGGCGCTGGCCGCGCGGGGGGAGTAGGGCGTGGCGGAGGGCTCGTGGAGCGGTGCGCTGAAGCGCACCCTACGGCGGGGGCGCGGGTGTAGGGTGCGCTTCAGCGCACCGCCCCGGCGACCTACAGCCGCACCACCCGCACCGCCTGGCCGATGGCCGACAGCGCGATCTCGCCACGGCACAGCGCCAGAGCATCGGCACCGAACACCTCGTGCCGCCAGCCGCGCAGCGCGGGCAGGTCGCGTTCACCCGCCGCGATGGCGTCGAGATCGGCGGCCGAGGCGATCAGCCGCGCCGCGACCCCGGAATCCTCGGATTTCGCCTTGAGCAGCACCCGCAGCAGATCGGCGAGCGCCGGGTTCACCTGCATCTGGTCGCGGCCGTTCTCGGGCACCGGAAGGGTCTCGGGCCGCGCCTCCAGCCCGGCGCGGACCGCGGCAAGGATACCCTCGGCGATATCACCCTTGCGCGCCTCGCGCAGCAGGAGCCGCGCCCGGCCCAGTTCCTCGGCGTTCTGCGGCCGGGTCGAGGCCAGTTCCAGCAGCGCGTCGTCCTTGTAGACCCGGGTGCGCGGGATGTTGCGGGCGCGGGCGTATTCCTCGCGGAACCGGGCCAGTTCGCGCACCACTGCCAGGAACCGGCCCGAGCCGGTGCGGGTCTTGACCCGCCGCCACGCTTCGGCCGGGTCCACCACATAGGTGGCGGGATCGGTAAGGACCGCCAGTTCCTCCTCGACCCAGGCCTGACGGCCGGAACGGTCGATCTGTCTTGACAGGTGTTCGTAGATCACCCGCAGATGGGTGACATCGGCCAGCGCGTAATGTTTCTGCGCCTCGCTCAGCGGACGGCGCGACCAGTCGGTGAAACGCGAGGTCTTGTCGAGCGGCTGGCGGGCGATCTTCCTGACCAGCGTCTCGTAGCCCACCTGCTCGCCGAAGCCGCAGACCATGGCGGCGACCTGGGTGTCGAACAGGGGCGCCGGAAAGACGCCGCCCTCGACGAAGAAAATCTCCAGATCCTGCCGCGCGGCGTGGAACACCTTGACCGTGCCCTCGTGCCGGAACAGGTCGTAAAGCGGTTCCAGCGACATGTCCTGCCCGGCGATCGGATCGACCAGAACCGCCTCGCCGCCGTCCCCGCCCCCGTTCTTCGCGCCCTTTTCGCCCTTTTCGCCCGGCAGCGCCAACTGGATCAGGCAGAGCCGGGACCAGTAGGTGCGTTCGCGCAGGAACTCGGTATCGACGGTGACATAGGGCGCGGCCTTGGCGGCCGCGCAGAAGGCCGCCAGATCGTCGGTGGTGGTGATGGTCTTCATGCGGCTCCGGGTCCAGATCGGCGTTGCCCCAGCGGGCTGCGCCCTCTTAGGCGCATTCGGCCGCGAAGAAAAGGCGAAGAAGAAAAGGGTTGCGGCAATGCTGCCACAGAAGGCCGCAAACCTCCCCTGCCGCGGCGCGGCGCCATTGCCACCGGGGGCGGATTGCTGTCTGTTGCCCGGGTCGCACGGACAGGTGCGGCGAACTGTCGAAGAGCTTCCGGGGGGATGGGCTTCGCGACGCAACCGGATGTGGGGCGTTGAGAATGGAGCTTTTCCTCCGTGGCGACCAGATCGCCACCTATGCGAGTGCGTCCCAGCAGGGCAACAACAACGGCACCCAGGTAACGCTGAACGGCATCCAGACGCTGGGCAACGCCTCGGACACGTTCCGCATCGTGGTGCGGCAATACAACCCCGGCGACAGCGCATTCCAGAACGGCCAGCAGGTGGATATCTACGCCTGGCCCGATACCGAGCCGCCCGCGCCGCCGCTGTTCACCAACCTCAACCCGCAACACGACATGTTCCAGGGCCGCGCCTCTTCGGGCACGCACCAGATTTTCAGCCACCCGGCCAAGGTGGTGTTCGACCTGAACGGGCTGACGGGCGGCACGGTGCGATACGGCCCCGGCAACCACCCGCCGCTCAACGAGAAGCTGACCTTCGACGCGCTGCCCGACGAGCCGCCCGCGGTGCCCTGTTTCACCCCCGGAACGCGGCTGTTGACGCCCCGGGGGATGCGGGCGGTCGAGACGCTGCGGCCGGGCGATCTTGTGGTCACGCTCGACCACGGGCCGCAGCCGCTCTTGTGGACCGGACGGCGGCAGGTGGCGGGGATCGGGCCTTTCGCGCCGGTGCATGTCGCGGCGGGGGCACTCGGCAACCGGCGGGCGCTGCTGGTCTCGCCGCAGCACCGATTCCTGATCCGCGACTGGCGGTCCGACCTGTGGTTCGGTGCCGGAGAGGTGCTGGTCGCCGCCCGGCACCTGGTCGATGGCACCACGATCACGCGGCGGATGATGCCGGAAGTCACCTATCTGCATATTGCCTTCGACCGGCATGAAATGGTTCTGGCCGAAGGAATCGCGACCGAAAGCCTGCATCTGGGGCAGATGGGGCTGGCGGCGATGGACCCGGCGCAGCGGCGGGAGTTGCTGCACCTGTTTCCCGAACTCTCCGGCCCGCTGGCCGCGCAGCCGCAAACCGCCCGCCCCTGCCTGCGCGGCTGGGAGGCCGGGCTGCTTTCGGCGGCGTGAAGAAGGGCGCTTGTGCAAGGCCGGGGCGCCCCTGCCCGGCCTTGTGCCCGTGGTGCGTGCGGGAGCCTCCGGCGGGGATATTTGTTTCACGGTGAAGCACAGGAGGGCGCTTCATGCTCTTCATGCTCTTCACCGTGATGGAAAGATCCTCGGGGGTGAGCCGCGTCAGGAAAGGCTTCCAGTGGAAGGCTTTCAGCGGCGAAAAATTGTGAGGCGAAGCCGGGCAAGAGGGGGGCAGGCGGCCCCCCTGCCCGGCCAGCCACAAGCGCGGCGTCAGAGGTTCAGCACCCCGCGCCCGCCTCCGGCGAAGCGGCGCAGCACGGCGGGGTAAAGGCGATGCTCGGCCGCGAGCACCCGGGCGGCCAGCGCCTCGGGCGTATCGCCGGGCAGCACCGGCACCCGCGCCCGACCGAGGATCGGCCCGGCGTCCAGCGCCTCGGTCACCTCGTGGACGGTGCATCCGGCCTCGGCGTCGCCTGCCTCCAGCGCGCGCGCGTGGGTATGCAGCCCGGGGTATTTCGGCAAGAGCGACGGGTGGATATTCAGCATCCGCCCCTTGAACCGCGCGACGAAGCCGGGGGTCAGCACCCGCATGAAGCCCGCAAGGCAGAGGATATCCGGCCGGGCGGCGAGGATCGGCTTCAGCAGTTCCGCCTCGAACCCGGCGCGGTCGGCGCCGAAGCGGCGGTGATCGACCGCCGCCGTGGCCACGCCCAACGCCGCCGCCCGCGCCAGCCCCCCGGCCCCGGGGTCGTTCGACGCCACCAGCACCGGGCGCGCGGGATGATCGCCGGTCATGCTCTCGACCAGCTTCACCATGTTCGAGCCGCCCCCCGAGATCAGGATGGCGACGCGCATCACAGCAGGCGGCCCGAAGTGCGCACCCCCTGCCCCTCGGTGACGCGGCCGATCGGCACCACGGTCTCGCCCTCCGCCTCCAGCAACGCGGCCAGTTCACCGGCGCGGTCGGCGGCCACCACGGCGATCATGCCGATGCCGGAGTTGAAGGTCTTGAGCAGCTCGGGCTCCGCCACGCCCGCGGTCTCCGCCAGCCAGCGGAACACCGGCGGCAGCTCCCATGCGGCAAGATCGACCTCGGCCCCCAACCCTTCGGGCAGGACGCGCGGCAGGTTCTCGGTCAGCCCGCCGCCGGTGATATGGGCAAGCGCATGGACGCCGCCCGCCCGCAGCGCCGCCAGTGCGGATTTCACGTAAAGCCGGGTCGGCGCCAGCAACGCGCGGCCCAGAGGCAGATCGGCAAACGGCGCGGGCGCGTCCCATGCGAGGCCGGAATGCTCCACCACCTTGCGCACCAGCGAATAGCCGTTCGAATGCACCCCGTCCGAGGCGAGCCCCAGCAGCACGTCGCCCTCGGCCACGCCCGCGGGCAGTCCGGTGCCGCGCTCCATCGCCCCGACCGCGAAACCGGCGAGGTCGAAGTCGTCGCCGTGATACATGCCGGGCATTTCCGCCGTCTCGCCGCCGATCAGCGCACAGCCCGAGCGGCGGCAGCCCTCGGCGATGCCGGTGACGATGCGGGCGGCGCGGTCCACATCGAGCCTGCCGGTGGCGAAATAGTCGAGGAAGAACAGCGGCTCCGCCCCCTGGCAGACCAGATCGTTGACGCACATGGCCACGAGGTCGATCCCGATGGTGTCGAACTCGCCGGTGTCGATGGCGATACGCAGCTTGGTGCCCACCCCGTCGGTCGCGGCGACAAGGATCGGGTCGGCGTAGCCCGCCGCCTTGAGGTCGAACAGCGCGCCGAAACCGCCGAGCCCGGCCATGCTGCCCGGCCGCCGGGTCGCCCTGGCGGCGGGCTTGATCCGCTCGACCAGTTCGTTGCCCGCGTCGATATCCACCCCCGCGTCGGCATAGGTGAGCCCGTTCTTTCCTGCGGTCATGGCATATCCCCAAGGCTGGCGTTGCGGCGCGCATAGCGCATCGGCCGGGCGGGCGCAACGCGGACGGGGCGCGCACGTGGCGGGCCGGGCAAGGAGGCGTCTGCCCCCCTCTTGGCCCGAGGCCAATTGTTCGCCGCTGAAAGCCTTCCACTGGAAGCCTTTCCTGACGCGGCTCACCCCCGAGGATACTTGAGGACAGAAAGTGAACGAGGCACGCTCCTCTCATTTCCTGTCTCTTGAATATCCCCGCCGGAGGATGAGCAGGATCAGGAATGTCTCCGGTGGAGACATTCCCCTGCGAACGAAGCCGCCGCTTGTCCACCGCCCGGGCAAGCACGCCACATCCCCGGCCTGCGGCCCGCGCCCGAAGGGCGCGCCCGGCCCAACGGGAGGCGCACCGCGCAGCGGGGCGCAACGACGGGCGGGAGTTCCCCGCTCAGGCCGTCCGGCCGCGAAAGCCCTGTGCCACCACGAATTTCTCGGAACTGTCCGACCGGCTTGCCGGGGGTTTCACGTTCGCCACCTTGCGGAAGTTCTGCTTCAGCAGCGCCTGAAGCGTGTTCTCGGCCCCGCCCGCCAGCACCTTGGCCACGAAGGTGCCGCCCTCCTCCAGCACGTCGAAGGCGAATTCCGCCGCCGCCTCGCACAGCGCGACGATCCGCAGGTGGTCGGTCGCCTTGTGGCCCGAACTGGCCGCCGCCATGTCCGACAGCACCACGTCGGCCTTGCCGCCGAGCCAGTCCTTGACCTGCGCATCCGCCCCCTCGGCGAGGAAGTCGAGCACATGGGTTTCGGCCCCGGCAACCGGCTCGACCTCGCGCAGATCGACGCCCAGCACCCGGCCCTGCGGGCCCTTGCCTTCGCCCAGCGCATCGACCCGCGCCACCGCGACCTGGGACCAGCCGCCGGGTGCGCAGCCGAGATCGACCACTCGCGCGCCCGGCTTCAGAAAGCCGTAACGGTCGTCGAGTTCGATCAGCTTGTAGGCGGCGCGGCCGCGATAGCCCTCGCGCCGGGCCCGCGCCACATAGGGGTCGTTGAGCTGCCGCCGCAACCACAGGGTCGAGGACAGCTTGCGCCCCTTGGCGGTCTTGACCCGCACCTGAAGATCGCGCTGGCCGCGCCCTGATGTGCCCTTCGGTGTCTTCATCGGATCGGTCCGTCCTCCAGCACGCCATCGGCGCTCATCTGTGCGAAAAGCAGCCCCTCGCGCAGGCCGCGATCCGCGACCGAAAGCCGCTCGGTCGGCCAGACCCGCATCAGCGCCTGCAGGATCGCCGCGCCCGACATGATCAGCGTATGCCGGTCGCGGCCGATGCGCGGATCGCGCCGCCGCCCGTCCGGGCCGAGCGCGAGGTAATCGCGGATCACCCCGTCGATCTGGCCCGTGGTCATGTGCAGCCCGTCGACCTTGGTCCGGTCGTAGCGCCGCAGCCCGAGCCAGGACGCCGCCACCGTGGTCACCGTGCCCGAGGTGCCGATGATCTGGAACCCCTCGCGCACGGTCTCGGCGTTGTAGGGCGAGAAGCTCGACAGGTTTTCCTCGAAGAACCAGCTCATCAGCGCAAAGCGGGCCGCGTCGTCATCGACATCGCCGAACTGCTCGCGCAGCGTGGCGACGCCGAGCGGGACCGAGATCCAGTCCACCACCCGCGCCGCCGGGCCGGGGCCGGAAACCGTCAGCCCGTCGCGGAACCGCATCAGCGCGCGAGGCCGTTCGGCGGGCGGCACGGCGGTCAGGTCGATCCAGACCAGTTCTGTCGAGCCGCCGCCGATATCCACCACCAGCAACTGTTCGGTCCGGCGCGAGACCAGCGGCGCGCAGGAGACGACGGCAAGCCGCGCCTCTTCCTCGGGCGAGATGATTTCCAGCGCAAGCCCGGTCTCGCGCCGGACATGGCGCGAGAATTCGCGCCCGTTGATGGCGCGGCGGCAGGCTTCGGTGGCGACAAAGCGCATCCGGGTCACGCCATGCGACTGGAGCTTGTGCTGGCAGATGCGCAGCGCCTGCACCGTGCGGCCCATGGCGGCACGCGACAACCGGCCCGAGCTTTCCAGCCCCGAGCCGAGGTGGACGGTTTTCGAGAAACTGTCCACGACGCGGAACTGACTGCCCTCCGGGCGGGCAATCAGCATCCGGCAACTGTTGGTGCCGAGGTCCAGCGCCGCATAGAGTTGCGGCCCGGAACCCGGCGGGGTGCCGGACGTCTCGACCGGCTTGCCGTCCCCCTCGGGGAACGGGGCACTCGGGATCGCGTCCGCACCCAAGGGACGCTCGGGCGTCATCGCCGCCCTCCGATTTCAGGTTGCCCCCAACCTAGTCACCGCGGGGGACGCGCGCAAGCGGCAACGGTTGTTCCGGACGGCATGGGGCGCGGCACGGCCCGGGCATCGTTTCCTTATTTGATACAGTATCTAGATATATAATTGATTGTTCACGCAAAATCCCTGAAAAACGAATCGCCTCGCCACAACTTCCGGGTGAGTCTCCCAGATCGGGATCGCCATCACCGCCGCATTTTCACCCCTGGCGCGAAACGCCTGCCAGGCAATCCGGCGAAACGCAATCCAGGATTGTAAAATGGCGGGGAAACTTGCCAATCACGGCAAAATTGCGGCAAGTTGATGGTGCCGGATGGGCACATCCCGGCCGTTGCAGGCAGGCAGGTTTCACCGCAGGCCGTTGTGTAAACTGGGAGTTGAAGGAATGAGAGTTAAGGAATTGGTCGCCGCCACCGCCGTTGCCGTGGTCATGGCGGGCGGCGCTGCGGCTTCGACGATCAAGGTCGATTATCAGGGCAACACCGCACATGGCAGCTACGGCAAGGCAACGGTCACGCTGACCGCCCCCGGAAAGCTTCCGGTTGCGAACCCGGTCAGTGCCGGGGCCTTTGCGTTGAATGCGGATTCGCTGGGGGATTTCGCGGCTTGGTGCCTCGATCTGGCCACCACCATGACGCCGGGCAAGAACTACACGGTGACCGACAGCCCGTTCAGCGGGAACTCGTTGTCAGAGAAGGTGATTGGCAATATCCAGAAGCTGTTCAACACCGCCTACGCGGCGCTTGATCTGAACGAGAACGCGGAATCCGCCGGGTTCCAGCTGGCGCTGTGGGAACTGGTGTATGAAACCGGTAACAAGTTCGATGTCAGCAAGGGCAAATTCAAAGCATCCGGCGATACTGCCGCCGTGAATTTCGCCAACGGCCTGCTGAAGGGCCTCGACGGGGATGCGACGCAAAACTACGAGATGACCTTCCTCCAGTCGAAACACAGCCAGAACCTCGTGACCGCGAATGTGGCGCCGATCCCGCTTCCGGCGGCCGGGTTCCTGATGCTGGGCGCGCTCGGCGGGCTGGGGCTTGCGGCCCGCAAGCGGCGCAAGACGGCCTGACGGCACAGCGCAATCGGAAAAGACAGAACGGGCGGGCCTGCGGGGCCGCCCGTTTCGCTTGCCGGCCCGTTTCGCTTTCCGGAGTGCCGCACCGGGTCATGCCGCCTTGCGGCGGGGGCGCTTTTCCGCATTTGGGGGCAGAGCGAATCGGACGGCGGGAGGAAATCATCGTCGTTTCCGGGCCGAACCGAACCGGGCTCCATGACGCTCTTTGTTGCCTATCAGACAACAATACAACGAAAATCGCGCCCTGATTGTGCCTCCGCCGAAAACGCAACCGGAATTATGGCGAAATCAGGCCCGATTTGCGGCGAAATCGCAGAATTCGCTTACCCTCCGCCCGGCGGCACGCTATATTCATAGCCGGTTGGGATACCCATACTGTGTGAGGTGAGAATCATGATCAAGAAATTTGCATATGGTGCGGTGGCGGCGGCTGCGCTGACCTTTGCACCGCTTGCGGCGTCGGCGGCGACCGTGAGCCAGACGGTGCTGAACACCCATGGCGACTTTATTGCCGCAGGGGTGAACCTGGACGCGAGCGTGACGGCGCTGCTGCCTGCCGGTGCCTCCTGGGCGGGCGATGCGGCTGCCACTGTGACCGGTAGCGTTGACGGCCAATACAGGTCGCCGTTCCCGGATGTCATGGTCCAGCCCGCTGACGCCCCTGCCCTCCCGTATTTCAGCGTTGATGCTGACGCGAGCCCGATCACCTTGGCGTTCGACAAGACTCAGACCGCGTTCAGCCTCGTCTGGGGTTCGATCGACAGCTACAACACGCTGCGCTTCTTCTTGGGCGACGACGAGGTGACCGGATTCAGTCACGGCGGCCCTTTCGCGGCTAACAGCCTGACTGGCTCGATACTTACTCCGCCGGGTGCTGCAGGCACGGGTGCATCGCTCGTGGAAATCAGCGACATTCTGTTCGACTCGGTGGTGTTCGTGACCGACCAGAACTCCTTCGAGTTCTCGAACATCCAGGCCACGCCGATCCCGCTTCCGGCGGCCGGGTTCCTGCTGATGGGCGCGCTTGGCGGGCTGGCGGTCATCCGCCGCCGTCGCAAGGACGCCTGAGCCACAAAGGCTACGGAAACACGCAAAGGGCCGCGCATCGCGCGGCCCTTTTGCATGACCCGGGACGGCGCCCCGGGTCATGGCGCAATCAGACCCTGCCGCCCGCCGCCTGCCGCAGCATCCAGACCATGCGCAGGCAGCGCAGCCGGAACAGCACCGCCGCCGCCCGCGCCCGCTCGCCCGGTCCGTTCAGCCGCGGACTGGCCAGCACCCGGGGCAGATGCGCCACCGCGCTTGCGGGCATCGCCAGCCCGCGCAGCGCCCAGCGCAGCCGCGGGCCCGCGCTTCGGCTGCGGTCGGCGATGGCCTGGCCGAACATCTCCTGCGTCAGCCGCCGCCACTTGTGCCGCAGCGCGGGCCAGTCGGAGCGCGACGGATGGCCGACGCGCAGCCCGTCCTCATAGATCAGCCGGAACCCCATGGCGGTGGCGCGGAACGACCAGTCACGATCCTCGGACACGCCGGTGCGGAACGGGCCAACCGCCTCGAACACGTCGCGGCGGGTGACAAGGTTGCCGGTGCCGGTAAAGCCCTGAACCTCGATATAATTGCGGAAGTCGAAGGCGAAGACGATCTCGAACGCCTCGGCGCCGCTGCGCGGCGGCGGAGTTTCGTCGAACACCCCGACCCGGCCGCCGATCAGGTCGGCCCGCCCGGCCACCTGCCGCGCCACCGTCACCCAGTCGGGCGCGGCCACGCAATCGGCGTCGATGAACAGCAGAAGCGGCGCGGTGGTCTCGGCCACGCCCCGGTTGCGCGCCAGCGCGGCACCCCGGCCCGGCTCGGAGACAAAGCGCACCTGCGGGAACAGCGGCCCCAGCGCGTCGGGCGGCGGGTCCGATCCGTTGTCCACCACCACCACCTCGCACCCGGTCAGGTCGTTGCGCATCAGCGCCGCAAGGCAGCGTTCCAGCCGTGGCAGGTCGTTGTAATGCGGCACGATGATCGCGGCCGAGGGGGCGGCATCCGGCCCCCCCGGCCCGCCGGATGCCTCGTCAGTATCCGCCGTAGTCATAGCCGTAGGCCCCGCCGGAATAGCGGCACTTGTTCAGCACGATCCCCATCACGTTTGTCAGTTCGGAAATCTGGCGTTCGGCCACGTCGATCTGGTCCATCGGTGTGCGTTCGGCCGCCGCCACCAGCACCGCGCAATCGACATGTTGCAGGAAGGCGATGTTGTCGTCGCTGGCCATCAGCGGCGAGATGTCGAAGATCATCAGGTCGGGGGCGTAGGTTTCATCCAGATCCTCAAGCACCTGCCGGGTCTGGAGGCTTTGCAGCAGTTCCGACGGGTTGCGCACCGGCCCCCGGTTCAGCCCGAAGGCCAGGTTGCCGCCGTAGCGCAGCCCGTGTTCGGCAAAGGGGATGCGCCCCTCGAACACATCGGCCATGGTATGGGCGGGCTTTTGCAACAGCAGCGTCGCCAGCGCGGGCCGCCGCAGGTCCACGTCGATGAGCATGGTGCGCAGATCGCGCTGACGGCCGAAGCTGAAGGCGAGGTTGGCCACCGTCGTGGTCTTGCCGCAGCCCGAATGCGGCGAGACCACCGCCACCCGTTTCCAGCCGTGGGTCTGGGCCTGATGGATGATCCGGGTGCGCAGCAGGTCGTAGGGGCCTGCCTCGGGGCCGGTCTCGATCGAGACCACCCGCTTGCGGTTGAGCTGCGCCCGGTCCACCTTCATCTCGGCCAGCGCCTGCCAGGCGGCGGTGACCACCTCGGGCGTGGTGGGCGCGGCGGAGGAGAGCACGGCGGCGGCCTGCCCCGGGGCGGGGGCGGGCCTTTCCGCACGTTCCCGGTTGCGCGCCTCGCGCGCCTTCGCCACGGCGACCTGCAAGCGTTCCATTCTCAGAAAACCCCTTCCTCGTTGCGCGCCATCGCGGCGGCCACCCTTACCAGCGCACCCCGATCCGGTCCATCGCCCGGTCGGCCAGCAGGTCGAGCGGCAGATAGAACTGATGCACCGCATAGACCGCAAGCGGCACCCCGAGCAGGATCGCGGTGAGCACGAAGCTGCGGACGAAACGCTTGCCCAGAACCTCGCGCCGGGTGCGCATGTGCGGGATCACCGCAAGCGGCTGCACCCCGAGCCGGTTGACGATATCCTCGGGGCGGCGGGCGGTGCGGTTCAACACTTCGAGCAGCACGATGAAGCCAAGCCCCAGCATGACCCCCAGCACGCTGCCGCCCCCGGCGATCAGCACCCGGTTCGGCTTGGTCGGCTCGTCCGGTGTCGCGGGCGGCTCGATGACCGAGATCCGCTGCCCCTGCGACAGCGCCTCGATCCGGTCGCCGGTGCTGGCGCGGGCCAGCCGGTCCACGGCGGTGTTGTATTGCTGTTGCAGGTTCTCGTAGGTGCGGTTCAGCTCATCCAGCGCGATCATGTTCGCCGGGGTGCGGGCGATGGCGTCGCCCAGAGCATCAAGCCGCACCTCGGTCTCGGCCTGCTGTTCGCGCAGCAGCGCGATGCGGGTATCAAGTTCGGCAAGCTGCACGTCCAGCATCGACAGCCCGCCGTTATCATCCCCCACGGGCACGCCCGCCTGCCTGCGCACCGCCGCTTCAAGCTGTTCGATCCGGGCGCGGGCCATGCGCACACGGGGGTTTTCCTCGCTGAGCACCAGAAGCAGGTCGTCGAGTTCGCCCTGCATCCGCTCCAGCTCACGCTCCTGCGGGGTGAGGGCGCGCGCCGGCGCGGTGGTGGTGCGGCCGGTGGCGTGGAACATCTCGACCGTGCGCTCACGCTGGGCGGTCAGCATGGAGATGTCGCGGCTGATCTGCGACAGGCGTTCCTGCAAGGACGCCTGCTGGGTCAGCCGGAACTGGAGCGCATCGGGCAGCGCGTCGGAATTCTCGGTCTTGAGCGCAAGGATGCGCGCGCTCTGCCGGTCGAGTTCCTCGCCAAGACGGGCGACCTCGCGCTCGAAGAATTCCAGCGTCTGACCGGCGCGGGCGGTGCGGAAGGTCACGTTGTCGCGCTGGATCAGCGTCAGGTATTCGTTCAGCACCCGCGCGGCCCTGGTGCCCGAAGTGGCCTCGAAACTGATCGACATCAGCGGAGCGGCATCGCGGGCGCCCGCGCTGCGGATATCGGTGCGCGCCCGCATCGCCCGCACGATCTCGTCGGCATTCATCCGCGCCAGATCGTCGAACACCTCGGTCCGCCGGGCGATATCGAGCAGGTTCGCCCGGGTCATCAGCCGCTGTTCGATGATCTGAAGCTGTTCCTGAACCGGCTGGTTCACGGTGGAGGTGGCGAGTTCCGCGGGAATCTGCGGCGCCTCGATCAGCAGCCGGGTCTGGGCGACATAGGCGGGCGGCAGCGTCATGGCCACCGTCACCGCCACCGCGGCAACCACCATGGAGATCAGCAGGAAATAATGCGACCTGCGGAAAAACAGCGAAAGATAGAAACGGGCATCGGTCATTTCAGGCGATCTTCCCCCGGTTTTCGGTCGCGACGGCAACGGGCCGCGCGGCAAAGAACACCCCGTCTTCCAACACATCGGCCACGATCTTCCGCGTCACCACAGGCGACTCCTCACTCCAGGCATAAAGCATGGCCATGTCGCACAGCTGGTTCACCAGCCGGGGCACGCCATGCGTCGCGCCATAAACCAGCGCACGGGCGTCGGGCGCGAATTCCTCGCCCGTGCCGCCCGCCGTACGCAGGCGGTGGGCGATATAGTGATCCACCGTCGGCCTGTCCATCTCGGACAGGTGGAAACTTGCGGCGACACGCTGGGCAAGCTGCTGCATCCGCGGATCGCGCACCATGTCGCGCAGCTCGGGCTGACCGACGAGGATGAGCTGGATCAGCTCATCCTTGTTGGCGTTGATGTTGGTCAGCATCCGCAACTCCTCCAGCCCTTCGAACGAGAGGTTCTGCGCCTCGTCGAAGATCAGGATGACCCGGCGGCCTTCGGCATATTCCTCGATCAGGAAGTTTTGCAGGGTCTGGAACTTCTGCACATAGCTGGTGGTGTTGTCGATCTCGACCCCCAGCGCGTTCAGCACCCATTGCAGAAGTTCGCCCCGCCCGCCCTGCGCGTTCGAGATCAGGCCGATGGTCACGTCCCCCTCGATCCGCTTGAGCAGTTCCTGCACCAGCGTCGTCTTGCCCGAACCGATCTCGCCGGTGACAAGGGTGATGGGCGCGCGCGACAGGAGGCCGTATTCGAGCACCGAGAAGGCACGCCGATGCTGCGGGGCCCAGTACAGGAACCCCGGATCCGGCAGAAGCGTGAACGGACGCTCGGTCAGGCCGAAAAATTCGGTGTAGAGATCCCTGGACGACATTTAGACACTCTTGCCGGAACTGCACTCCGGAATGACAACACAAAGCGGGCACCACTGGGCCGGGAAAGAGACATTTCCCTGTCACGGCCCCTATCGGCAGGCATATGGGGGCGCATGACGGCCCCGCATACAGGTCCTTACGCCATTCCGGGGGGGTATGCACCCGGATTTCCCACATTTTCGCGCAATCGTGCAGCGCAGTAACATGGCGATGTTCCGTCTTCACCCCGTGCTCCGGCACCCGCGCCGGACCGGATGAACCATGCCGCCGGACCGGATACGGCACCGGAGCCGTCCAACTTCCGCCATTATCCTGCCACAGACTCCGGGCCCCGCACAGCGATCATTCAACCCAAGGCTGATGGTGGACACGGATTCCGCGAAATCCGCCCCGCGCGGACGGATCGTGGCGCCGCCGGAAACGGTTGCCGCCCCGTCCGGACGGCCCCCGCCCTTCCACGCGGCCCCCGCCGGGTCGTTCCGCTCAGCCCTGCGGCGGGCGATTCGGTCCCTGCCCCGCCCGCCCCCGGCCCGCCCGGCAGAACATCCCGAACAGCCAGCCCGCGACGAAGCCGCCCAGATGGGTCTGCCAGGCCAGCAGACCGTCCATCGCCCAATACATCACCACGTTCAGCGCCAGCAGCAGCAGCACCGCCCAGACCACCGGCCAGGGCCGGGCCCGCGCCGCGCGCAGGTCGCCGTATTCCTGCGCCAGAATCACCCCTGCAAGGCCAAAAAGCGCCCCCGAAGCCCCCACCATGGGCTGCGGCGACGACGACAGCAGGGCAAAACCCAGCGCACCGCCCAGCACCGACAGCGCATAGGCCGCAAGGAACCGCCCCTGCCCCAGCCGGGCCTGCACCGCCCGCCCCAGCGACACCAGCGTGATCATGTTCACCGCCAGATGCACCGGCCCGGAGTGCAGAAAGCCATAGGTGACGAACATCGCCCAGGGCTGGGCCGGGTAGTTCGGCCGCCAGTCGCGCAAGAGCCCGACCCAGAATCCGCCATTGTGATAGGCCAGCGCCCGCCAGCGCCCGCCGCCCCACCAGCCCAGGTCGGCCCCCAGCAGAACCAGCTCGGCCCCCAGGCACAGCATCAGGATGCCGATCAGACCGGCATTGTTGACAAGACGCGGCAGAAATGCCGCTCCGGGCCGGTTCCGGTGCTGCTTCATGGACAATGGATGGGGAAAAACGGCAGAAAAATCAAGCTGCCGACATCGGATGCACAACCTGGAGATGAGTTGCAAATCGCTTGATTTCCCTTGAGTCTTGCCATATTTGATTAAGCCATTGGTCGGGTTCGTGTCATTTGTTTGACAGCATTATGGCGCGCTTCGGCCGGAGGGGTAACGCTGTGCGCAAGTATCAGTATCTCATCATCGCAGGGTTGACGATCCCTTGCACCGTCGGCGCCGCGCCGGTCGGACCCGAACATCCTGGTGCCGGGATCCGGGGCGAACCCGTGCAACAGCACTTTCTGGACATCACATCCGAATCGGGCGGCTCCGAATCGGGCGGCAATGTCTCGATCGTCACCACCCGCGAGGGGCGAAGCTGCGTCGCCAGCCGCCGGATCGGGATCGAGACATCAGATTACCGCGCCCCCACGGGCGAGGTGGTGCCCTTCGACCGGATCCTCCGCAGTTCCGCCAGTTCGATCCAGGCCGTTGCCGGACCCGCGGGCACGTCGGGGGGCATGTCGGGCGACGCGCCGGGCTTCCGCATCCAGTTGAAATACAACCTCGCGCCCGGCACGCCCGCGATGCTTGCCACCGGCGGGCAGGAATGGGACGTCGCCGCGGCGCTGGAACCCAGCGGCGACAGTCTCTGGCTGACCGGCGCCGCCGCCGCGGCGCTTGCCGCCGCTTTCCGCGACGGCACCGCCGCCACGCTCAGCGCCCGGTCGCGCGACACCGGACGTCAGGTCAGCGACCTGCTGCCCGCCCCCGACCTTGCCGCGCTTGCGGATTGCGCCGCCGGGCTGGCCGACGCCCCGCTTCCGGCCATGCCGGTCACCAGCGAGATCCGGCTGAGCTTCGACGCCGAACAGGGCGACGAACATATCGCCACCCCCGAGGACATGCGCGCCTGCGGGATGAACGACCAGCCCGAAACGCTCTATCTGGGGCGGTTGCGGGATGTGGGCGGGTTCGTGTCGCACACCGACCGGGTGTTCGTGGCCTATTCGCCCGAAGGCGAGGTGTCGCAGGTCTATATCTCGGGGATTTTCGATGCCGGCCTGACCGGGCCGCAGTCCTCGGCGCGGATCAGCCACGCGGCCGACGGCAACCTGCCCGCCGCGCCGAACCGGGTGAGCGGCTGCATGGGCACGCATACGGTGGATATCTGCCACTACCCGGGCGAAAACGGGACGCATCATCTTGGCCCCTGCCTCGACCTGCCCATGGTGTCCTCGGCGGGTGTGCCCGATGCCGACGCCTCCCCGTGGGGAAGCGCGCTTCCGCCCGGCGGTTTTGCTCCGGGAACGGGGTCGATCCCGCCGGGAAACAACAACCGGCTGACCAACATACCCCCGGTTCTTCCGCCCGTCTTCGGTGGAGGCGGCGGCGGTGGCGGTGGCTCGAATGGGGGCGGCGAAGATCCCGAACCGCCGGTCGCGCCGATCCCGCTTCCCCTGCCCGGCCTGCTTCTGGGCGGCGCGATGCTGCTGCTGGCCGGACTGCGGCGGCGGTCGGCCCGGGGCTGAAACGGGCCCCTAATCCGCGGCTGCGCCACGGACGTGGCTGCTGCCCGATCCCAGATTGACGTTGAGCGCGACAAAGCTGCGCCCCAGCTGGCGCTGGTTCTCGGTCCGCTGGCTGTTGGCGGTGGCAAGGCGCAACTCGGCGTCGATCAGGTCGCGCAGGGTGCCGCCGTTGCCTTCGATCATCGCCCGGGTCAGCGACACGGCCTCGGCATAAAGCTGCACGCTGCGTTCGGCCGAACGCAGCGAACGATGGCTTGCACCATATTCCGCCAGTGCGGTCTCGACCTCGGCGATGGCGTCCAGCACGGTCTGTTCCCAGATCATCCGCGCCTGCCTGAGCTGCGATTCCCGCGCCTCGGTCGCGGCCCGGCGTGGCGAGCCGGGCACCGCAGGCAGCCGCAGCACCGGGCCGAACACATGGGCGGGCTGCCCGGACCGCTGCGCCGACGTCAGCGACAGCGTGCCCGAAAGGCTGAGCTGCGGCAGTTCCTCGGCCCGCGCCGCGCCGAGATCGGCATGGGCCGCGTAATAGCGCCGTTCGGCGATGCGGATGTCGGGGCGGTTGCGCAGCAGGTCGGCGGGGATGCCCACTTCGGGCGAAAGCGGCGGGCGCGGCTGGCGGATCCCCCGGTCGAGGTCGATCCCCAGCAGGCCGGGCGCGGTCCCGAGCAGCGCCGCGATCGTGTGCTGCCGCGCGGCGATTGCCGCATCCAGTTGCGGCAACGCGGCGTTGGTGTCGGAGACCAGCGCCTCGGCCTGCACCAGATCGAGCCGCGTCGCCGCATCCTGCGCGTAAAGCGTGCGGGTCAGTTCCAGCGTCTGACGGCGCGAGGCCAGTTCCTGCCGCCGCAACTGGCGCAGGCGCTGGGAGTGGCGCAGATCGACATAGGCATTGGCCAGATTGCCGAGCAGCAAGAGCCGTGCCGCATCGACCTCGGTATCGGCCACCTCGATGCGCGCCCGCGCGCCGCGCTGCTGTTCGCGCCGGGCACCGTGGATGTCGAACAGCCAGTCGAACGCCAGCCGGGCCTCGGTCCGGGTGCGGTCCGGCACACCGCCGCCGCCTTCATGCCGGGCCGAAAGTTCGGTATCGAGCGAGGCTTCGGGCGCGATGCCGCGCAGTCCCGTTTCGGCCTCGGTCACCCGCTCGATCGCAAGCGCAAGGCTGATGTTGCCCGCAAGCGCACGCCCGACCAGCGCATCGAACACCGGGTCGTCAAGCTGCCGCCACCAGTCGGCGTTGGTCAGCAGAACCGGCGCGACCGAAGACGGCGCACCCGTAAAGGCGTTGCGAAAGGGAAATTCCGGCGTGTGATATCCAGTGCCGGGGGCGCAACCCGCCAAGGCGGCACTCGCGGCGAAAAGCCACGGACCGTATCTTCCGCTGCGCCGGACACTGCTGTCGGTCATCGGTCAACCTGTATCTGCCCGCGCCGCGCCGGTCTTCCGGTCGCACTTCGCGCGGTTCTGCCCGGGCCGAGGATGCGGCAGAACCACATGTCGCACAAGCCCGCAGCAGCACAGGCGCCGGATCGGCCGGGCCTTGTGCCCTGCCTGCATCACCCCGCCTGCACGACCGGGGCCGCAGGGATGCGCCGGATCAGTCCTCGCGGAAGGCGCGGTTGAACTGGGCGGTCATCGGCCGGGTCAGGAAGCTGAGCAGCGACCGCTCCCCTTGTTGCAGGAAGGCTTCGACCGGCATCCCGGGCACCAGCGTGGCATCGCCCAGCCGGGCGAGTTCCTCGGGCGGCAGGGTCAGGCTGACCCGGTAGAACCCCTGCCGGGTCATCGGGTCGGTGATCGTGCTGGGCGAAACCGCGGTGACGCGACCCGCCAGATCGGGCGCCGCATCGCGGCCGAAGGCCGGGAAATGCACCCGCGCGGACTGGCCCACGAACACCTGGTCGATGGATTTGGGCTCGATCCGCACCTCGAAGTCCAGCCCCTCGGAAACCGGAATGATCTCAAGCAGGGTCTCGCCCACCGGCACCACGCCGCCCACGGTCGAGACCCGCATCTCGTGGACGATGCCCGCAACCGGGGCGGTGATCTCGATCCGTTCAAGCTGCTTGCGCGCGGTGACGATCTGCAACACCAGTTCCTCGGCGCCCATCACCGCCTCGCGCAGGTCGGTGACCACCTGTTCGCGGAACTGCCGTTCACTTTGCAGTATCTCCATCTCGCTGTCGCGGAAGGAATTGTGCAACTGGGCAAGCTCGGCCTTCTGCCCGGCGATCTCGCCCAGAAGCCCGGCGCGGGCGCGTTGCAGCTCCATCATCTGCGATTCGCGGGCAAGGCCCTGGCTGTGCAGTCGGCGCACGTTGTCCAGTTCCCGCTCGACATAGCCAAGCTGATCGGTGCGCGCGTCGATCAGCGCATCGACCCCCTGGATGCGGTTCAGGATCTGGTGGCCCTGTTCGACAAGCTGTTCCTTGCGGCCGTGAAGAAAGGCGCGACGGGCATCGAAGATTTCGGCCTGGCCCCGGTTGATCCGGTCAAGGTCGATACCCTCCAGATGCTCGCGGTCGTAGTCGAAGGCGATCGTCTCCAGCCCGGCCTGTTCCGACATCAGCCTTGCGGCGCGCACCCGTTCCTCGGCCAGCCGGTTGCGCAGGATGTCGAGGTTGATCCGCACCAGCATCGGGTCGAGCCGGATCAGCACCTCGCCGCTTTCCACCAGATCGCCGTCGGCGACGCGGATCTCGGCGGCGATGCCCCCGTCATAGCTTTGCACCGTCTTGGGCTTGCCGCGCACCACGGCCTCGCCCGGGGCGATCACCGCGCCGCTGATGCGGGTGCCATAGGCGCCGGCGGCGACCATCACGCCGAGCATCACCGTGGTGAGCAGCGCGAGACGGGCGGGAGAGCGCAGGCCGGTGCGGGGGGCGGAGGGGGCGGTCATGGCGTCACCTTCACGTCATAGGCCGCCGTGGCGACAGGGGCGGCGGCGGCGGGGGCGGGGGCGGCCACCGCCGCGACGGCTGCCGGGGCGGGGCGGGGCGGCGTGGCGGGGGCGGCCGGTGCAGCGGCGGCGGGCCGGATGAAATCGGCCTTGTCGCCGAACTGCACCTGCGCCCCCTGATGCAGCACCAGCACCTTGTTCACCGCCGCGATGGCGCTGGGCCGGTGGGCCATGACGACAACGACGCTGCCGCGTTTGCGCATGGCCGCGACCGCTTCGGTCAGGGCGTCGTCGCCCTCGGTGTCGAGGTTCGAGTTCGGCTCGTCCAGCACGATCAGTTTCGGATTGCCGTAAAGCGCCCGGGCCAGCCCGACCCGCTGCGCCTGCCCGCCCGACAGCGGCGAGACGGCGCCGCCGATCCGGGTGGCGTAGCCCTCGGACAGGTTCAGGATCATGTCGTGGATCCGCGCCATACGCGCGGCGGCGATCACCGCTTCGTCGCTGGCCCCGGGGTCGAAGCGCGATATGTTCTCGGCGATGGTGCCGGGCAGCAGGTCCAGCGTCTGCGGCAGATAGCCGATGGCGCGGCCAAGCTGTTCCGGCCCGTATTGATCCGGCGTCGCCCCGTCCAGCCGCACCTCGCCCGCGTCGGGGCGCTGCGCCCCGACCAGCAGCCGCGCCAGCGTGGTCTTGCCCGAGCCGCTGCGGCCGATCACGCCGACCGCATCGCCGGGGGAAAGCGCGAAATTCACCCCCGAAAGCGCCTTGCCGCGGCTGGCGGCGGGACCGTCGCCGGGCAGCAGCAGGGTCAGGTTCTTCACCTCGATATGGCCCCTGGGATCGGGCAGCACCGTGCGCTGCGCATCGGTGGCGGGGGCGGGCATGGCCGCCATCGCCGCTTGCAGCCTCCGGTGGGCCTCATGCGCCCGGCCGATCGAGCGCCACTGGCCGATCACCTGGTCGATCGGCGCCAGCGCCCGCCCGGCGATGATCGAAACGGCGATGATCATCCCCGGCGAAAGCTGGCGCTGCAACACGAGCCAGGCCCCGAGCGTCAGCAAGGACGATTGAAGAAGCAGCCGGAACGCCTTGGAAAAGGCCGAGAATCCTTCGGAACGCTCCGCCCCGGACTGGCCGCGCGCCAGCGCCGCCTGATGCAGCGCCCGCCAGCGCGCCGACAGCCGCCCGGCCATGCCCAGCGCATGGACCGTCTCGCCCGCGCGCTGGGTGCGTTCGACGAAACCGCGTTCGTCACCGTCAAGCGCCATCGCCTCGGCGATGGAGGTGCGGGTCAGCCACTGGTTCAGCAGCGCCAGCGCCAGTACCACCGCCGCGCCCCCCACGGTCAGCCAGCCCAGCCAGGGGTGGATCAGGAACACGATCAGCAGGAAGAACGGCATCCAGGGCAGGTCGAACACCCCCTGGATCGCCGGGCTGGCCATGAAGCCGCGCACGATTTCAAGGTCGCGCACCGGATGGCCGTCGCGCCCGCCCTCGCGCCCGCCGCGCGCCCGGTCGATCCAGCAGCGGAAGGCGTCTTCGCCGACAAGTTCATCCAGCCGGTGGGCCGCCCGCGACAGCAGGCGGGCACGCAGGAATTCGTAAAGCCCCAGAAAGGCATAAAGCACGACCACGATCACGAACAGGCCCTGCAACGTCGCGACCGAACCGCTGGACAGCACCCGGTCGTAGATCTGCAACATGTAGACCGGCCCGGTCAGGATCAGGATGTTGATCGCCGCGCTGATAAGTCCCACGGTCACGAACGCGCCGCGCAACCGGCGCAGGGCGACCGAATAGGAAGTTTCTGTCCGTGCCGTCATCCTGCCCCTCAGCATCCTGCCCCTCAGCCGCAGATCGCGTTGCCTGTTCTTCGTTTCATTGTGGTGGGAAAAGAGACAATCCCCGCGTCTTCCCCCGCAACTTCGCGCGGTTGGGCGACCCGGAATTTCTTTCGTGGCAAGGCGGCGGATTTATGGCACATGTTGGACGATATCGCCACAGTGCGCCTGTGGAGCGGTTAACCGTTTCCGATTTATCAACAACTTTAGCCAACGACCCTCCCGCAGGGGTCTGCGGCGGGGCCCTTCGGCGCTTTGGCGCCGATTCGCCCGGAGGCTGCAAAAGGTCCCGCGTCCGCAAGCGATTCGGGGCGGTTCGGCAACAGTCGGCGGAATATGGCGTGAATACGCCCGAACGCTGAACAACCCGGCCCCACCCCGCCCGGGGCCATCTTTCCTGGAATCTGCAAATGCCAGCAAAACGAATGGGTTAAGCCGATTTCTCGCTCTGGTTGACGAGACTCCCTTTGCGCCTGATTGCCGCCACTGTTAAGACATAATTAACGGGACGCCGCGCCACAGACATGTGATTTCCAGGCGGATGTCCTGATCTTTAAGGTTTACCGTGTGTTCATTACGGTCCCTGAGTAACGAGGGTTCGCCATGGCTATGAGAGATTTTCCCGAGTCCAGCTTTCCGAAGCATGGCGGATTCGAACTGGCGCACCAGCCCACCCGGGGATGGTTCTACCGCAACCACGGCAAGCGCGCGATCGACCTGGCGCTGGTGCTGCTGTCGGCGCCCTTCGTGCTGCCGCTGATCGCAATTCTGGCGCTTCTCGCCGCCACCGACGGCCACCGGCCCTTCTACCGGCAGGCACGCATCGGGCGCAACGGGCGCGTGTTCCATATCCTCAAGCTGCGCACGATGGTCGCCCGGGCCGACGAACTGCTGGAACAGCATCTTGCCGCCGACCCCGCCGCCCGCCGCGAATGGGACGAGACCCAGAAACTCAAGCACGACCCGCGCGTGACCCGGGTCGGCCAGATCCTGCGGGCCAGTTCGCTCGACGAACTGCCGCAGCTGTGGAACGTGCTGCGCGGCGACATGGCGCTGATCGGCCCCCGGCCGATGATGCCCTGCCAGCAGGCGCTTTATCCCGGCACGGCCTATTACAGGTTGCGTCCGGGTATTTCCGGGCTCTGGCAGGTGTCCGAACGTAACGAGTCGAGCTTTGCGGAACGTGCCCGGTTCGATACCGAATACGACCGGACATTGTCGCTGCGGGCGGATCTGGCTATCCTGTGGCGCACGGCAGGGGTGGTGCTGCGTTGCACCGGCTACTGAAGCCGGAAAAGGAATGACCGCGCAGCCCGTGGCGCAAGGCCACGGAACGCGCCCAGATGTTGAAGTGCGCCATGTCCCGACTGACCCTGATCGCCGTTGCTTTTGCCGGTTTCGCCTCGCTTGCCGCCTGCGACACCGCCGAGGAACGGGCGGAAAAGCATTTCCAGTCGGGGATGGCACTGCTTGAAGCCGGCGACGTTGAACGCGCGCTGGTCGAATTCCGCAACGTCTTCCAGCTTGACGGCTATCACCTTGAAGCGCGGATGACCTATGCCCGGATCGAACGCGACCGGGGCGATGTCCGCTCGGCCTATGGCCATTACCTGCGCGTGGTCGAACAATATCCCGAAGAGGTGGCGGCACGGGTCGCGCTGTCCGAACTGGCGATGACCCGCGGCGACTGGGAAGAGGTGACCCGCCACGCCACCGCCGCGCATGAGCTTGCGCCCGAACGGCCCGATGTCCGGGCGCTGATGGCCAGCGTCGATTATTCCACCGCGCTGCGCGAACGCGACGTGGCGCTGCGGCACGAGGCGGCGGCGCGGGCACGCGAACTCGCGGCCGCCCACCCCGAACTGGGGGTCGCGCACCGGGTGGCGATCGACGACCGCCTGCGCGAGGAAGACCTGTCCGGCGCGATCGAGGCGGTCGATGCCGCCATCGCCGCCGAACCCGACGCGCCCGACCTGCACCGGATGCGGCTGGGCACGCTTGAGCGCCTCGGGCGCCTGGCCGAGGTCGAGGCCCAGCTTGAGGACATGCTGGTGCGTTTCCCCGACGATGCAAGCCTGCCCTTGATGCTGGTCCGCTGGCATCTGGCGCAGGGCGACACCGACCGGGCCGAGACGCATATGCGCGAGCGTGTGGCAGTGACCGACGAAGGGCGGGTGGTGCTGCTCCAGTTCCTGCGCGAGGCGCGAGGCGAAGAGGCGATGCGGGCCGAATTCGACCGGATCATCGCCGACCCCGAGACCGAATCGCCCGGCCGGTTCCGGGCGCTGCGGGCGCTGCTCGACTTCGAGACCGGCGGGCACGAGACCGCGATCGCCGGGATGGAGGCGCTGATCGCCGCCACCGAACCCTCGGACGACCGGCGCAATTTCCAGGTCATGCTGGCGCGGATGCTGATCGCCACCGGCAGCCCGGTCGGCGCCCGGGCCACGGTCGAGGAGGTGCTGGAAAGCGACCCGACCCATGTCGAGGCGCTCAAGCTCAAGGCCGACTGGCTGATCGAGGGCGACCGGACGCAGGAGGCCATCGTCGCCCTGCGCGAGGCGCTGGGCCAGAGCCCGCGCGACCCGGCGATCCTGACCGCGCTGGCCCGCGCGCATGAACGCGAGGGCAGCCGCGACCTGATGGCCGAGATGCTGGCGCTCGCGGTCGAGGCGTCGAACCGCGCCCCCGACGAATCGCTGCGCTATGCCCGGCACCTGATGACCGCCGACCGGCTGGCCCCGGCCGAACAGGTGCTGGTCGAGGCGCTGCGCCTTGCCCCGAACCACATGCAGTTGCTGGGCACGCTGGGCGAACTCTACCTGCGCACCACCGACTGGCCCCGGCTGGACCAGGTGATCGCGACGCTGCGCGGGATCGACGATCCGCAGGCCCGCGGCCAGGCCGACCAGCTGACCGCCCGCCGCCTGGCGGCGCAGGAGCGCAGCGACGATCTCATGGGTTTCCTCGGCGAGGTGATCGAGCGCGGCGAGGGCGGGCTTGGCGCGCTGGCCGACATGGTGCGGCTGCGGCTGTCGGAAGGCGATGTCGAGGGCGCGCTGGAATTCACCACCACGATGGTCGAGCAGGATCCGGACAGTATCGCCGCGCGCTATGTCCATGCCGCGACGCTGATCGTCGCCGGGCGGCATGACGAGGCCGAAACGCTCTATCGCGGGATTCTGGCCGATGCGCCACAGGCCGAACAGGTCTGGCTGGCGCTGCACGGGCTCAAGACCATCCAGGGCGAGACCGGGGCGGCAGAGGAGGTGCTGGACGAGGCGCTGGCCGCCCTGCCCGAAAGCCTGCGGCTGCACTGGGCCCGGGCCGGGCTGCTGGAACGCGCGGGCGACATCGCGGGCGCGCTGACGGTTTACGAAGGGCTTTATTCCCGCCACAGCGACGTGCCGGTGATCGCCAACAACTACGCCAGCATGTTGTCGATGCTGCACGCCGACGATCCGGCCAGCGTCGAGCGCGCCTATGACGTCGCGCGGCGGTTGCGCGGGGTCGAGGTGCCGCCGTTTCAGGACACCTACGGCTGGATCGCCTTCCTGCGCGGCGATCTCGACGACGCGCTGGCCCATCTGGAACCCGCCGCCGCCGCGCTGGCCGACGACCCGGCGGTGCAGTTCCATCTTGGCATGACCTATGCGGCACTCGGCCGCAGCGGGGAAGCCCGCGACCTGTTCACCCGGGTGCAGGAGATGGTGCCCACCGGCGAACGGCCGCATTTCATGGACCGGCTGGAGGCCGAACTGGCCCGCCTCGACACTGCGGGGAACGGTGAAGGCGGGGGCGCCGACTGACGATACGACGGATGATTCGGGGCGGGAAGCGCGGCAAATCTACCGCAATCCCGCAAAAAGATATGTGACCGGCACAACCGGCCGTTGGCGAAGGCGCGGATCGGCTGTTAGCTTGCCGGTAATAAAGCGAGGGCAGAGGCGATGTTCAGAATACTGTGGGGCCTTGTGGTTGCGATGGCGCTGGCGGCTCCCGCCGTGGCGCAGAACGGCTATCAGATCCGGCCCGGCGACACGCTGCGGGTCGAGGTGATGGAAGACCCGAACCTCAACCGCAACGTGCTTGTGCTGCCGGATGGTTCGTTCAGCTTCCCGCTGGTGGGCACGGTCAGCGCCGGCGGGCGCACGGTCGATCAGGTGGGGGCGGCGCTGTCCAACGCGCTGGCGCCGAATTTCGCGGTGCCCGCAAGCGTCTTCGTCAGCATCGGCGGCCTGGCCGAGCGCCGCGCCACCGGCCCCGCCGCGCAGCGCATGATGGATGTCTATGTCATCGGCGAGGTCGCGGCCCCCGGGCGCAAGGAAGTGCGGCCCGGCACCACGCTGTTGCAGTTCCTGGCCGAGTCGGGCGGCTTCACCCGCTTTGCCGCCGACCGCCGGATCGAACTGCACCGCGCAGCCGAAGGCGGTGGCGCGAACATCTATCGCTTCAACTACCGCACCCGCGGCGGACAGGGTGGCATCAGCGGCATGACCGTGCTTGCCCCCGGCGATGTGATCGTGGTGCCCGAACGGCGGCTGTTCGAGTGAGGGGGCGCCGGAAGTGAAGGCGATACCCCTGCTGCATCACAAGGCCCGTTCAATGCCGAAGGCTGCCGCCTTCGGCATTGTGTTGGGCCTTTCCGGCCTGTTCGTCATTCCCGCCCCGGCCCAGACGCCCGCGGCACAGGAAGGCGGATCGCAACTGACCTTTGGCCTGCGGACCTCGCTGGTAGCGAACGACAACCCCGACCTGCGGATCAGCGGCGGGCGTTCGGCGCTGTCGCTCGATAACGCGCTGTCGCTCGACTATCAGACCCGGACCCGCACCGGGCTGTTCCGGTTCGGGCTTGACGGTATCCTGCGGGCGGGCGGCGGACGCGACCAGGACAGCGGTTTTACCGAACCCGGCGCACGGCTGCACTATGAACGCGAGACCGTGGATTCCCGGATCGAGGCCGGGGCGCGCTGGCGGCGGCTGCCGGTCAGCCGCGGGGTGTTTCTGGACGATTTCTTCCCCGATCCCGGCTTTCCCGAAGTGCCGGACGAGACCGACCTGATTTCCGACCGGGGCGACCGCACGATCGAAAGCGCCTATATCCGGGGCGAGTTCCGGCGCGATGCGCCGCTGGGCTTCGAACTGGACGCAAGGCACGACGGCCGCCGCTACAGCGGCACCACCGACCCCGGCCTGTTCGACACGCGGCGCCAGTCGGTGGGCGCCGGGGTCCGGCTGCGGTTTTCGCCGGTGACCGAGGGCCGGTTCCGGCTGCGGCAGGAAGACTACCACGAGGACAACGCCGCCGAATTCGAACGCCGCACCCGCACGGCAAGTTTCGGGGTCAGCCACCAGCTTGACGAGGCGACGGCGCTTGACGTCACGCTGGGCTATCAGGACATCCACACCCGCGACATCACCGGCACGCTGATCGAACGCGACGGGCTGATGGGCTCGCTGGGCGCCCGCCGCGCCCTGCCCGACGGCTACGCGGGCGCCAACCTCGACGTGGTGCAGACCGAACACGGCGCGCGCAGCACGGTTTCCGCGACGCGCTCCTACGACCTGCCGCGCGGCAATCTGACCGCCACGCTGGGCGCCACCCGCACCGCCTTCGGCAAGACCGTGCCGGTCGGCGGGATCGACTACCGCCACGACACGCTGGACGGATCGTTCTTTGCCTCGCTCCACCGGCGGGTGCTGACCAGTTCGCAGGACAACGAGATCGAATCGACCCGCCTTTCGCTGGGCTATCGCCATATACTCGACCCGGTGTCGAGCATCGACCTGCGCGGCGACTACATCCGCCAGGACGATACCGGCTCGGGCCGCTCGCGCGATTACGACAACGCCATGTTCCGGGCCAGCTACAATCGCGCCCTGACCCGAGACTGGTCGGTTTCGACCGGCTACGAACACCGCTACCGTTCGGAAAATGCGGGAACCGCCCGGTCGAACGCGGTTTTCGTGACACTGGGGCGCGATTTCACCGTCCGCTTCTGAGCCGCCGGACATGACGCGGCTGTGATCGCCAGAAGCGCAACAGCAAAGCTATAATGGTGTGCCCCGGTCAGCCGGGTCGCAGGGAAAGGTACAGAGTCAGCCCATGTCGGTATCGTCGGAATCCCTTGCCACTCTCCCCGCGCGGCGGCTGAACCCTGCCGGGCTGTTCTGGTTCGGCCTGCTGGTGCTGGGGTCGGTGCCGTTGTTCTGGATCGGCCTCGAATCGCTCGGCCGGGCCTGGACCACGCCGGAATACAGCCACGGGCCGCTGATCCCGATCATCTCGCTTTACCTCTTTCTGCGCGAGCTGCGGCAATATCCCGAAGAAACCGGCCCCGCCGGGCGGCGCTGGCCGGGGATCGCGGTGATCCTGCTCGGGATCACCATCGCCATGCTCGGGAACCTGACCCGGATCGCCGATATCGTGACCTATGGCATGATCGTCTGGGTGGGCGGCGTGGTGCTGACCGTATTCGGCTGGGATCGCGGCAAGCGGCACCAGCTTCCGGTGCTGCACCTGATCTTCATGCTGCCGCTACCGCAGTTCGTTTACTGGAAGCTGACGATCTTCCTGCAAATGGTCTCGTCCGAGATCGGGGTCTGGTTCGTCGCGCTTGCCGGGGTGCCGGTGTTCCTGGAAGGCAACGTGATCGACCTCGGGGTTTACAAGTTGCAGGTGGCCGAAGCCTGTTCCGGCCTGCGCTACCTGTTCCCGATCCTGTCCTTTTCCTACCTGTTCGCGATCCTCTACCGCGGGCCGATCTGGCACAAGGCGGTGCTGCTGCTGGCGGCCGCGCCGCTCACGGTGCTGATGAACTCGTTCCGCATCGGCATGATCGGGGTGCTGGTCAACAGCTATGGCATCGAACATGCCGAGGGTTTTCTGCACTTCTTCGAAGGCTGGGTGATCTTCATCTCCTGCATCGGCATCCTGTTCCTGATGGCGGTCGCGCTGCAACGGCTGACGCCGAACCCGCTGCCGCTGTCGCAGGCGATCGACCTCGACACCACCGGCTTCGGCCCGATCTTCGGCCGGGTGCGGGCGATCCGGCCCTCGGCGGCGCTGGCGGTGGCGGCGGTGCTGACGCTGGCGGTCTCGGCCGCCTGGGGGCTGCGCAGCAACAGCCCGGCGATGGTGGCCGACCGCGAGCCCTTCACCCTGTTCCCGCGCCAGATCGGTAGCTGGCACGGCGCGGCCTCGATGCTCGACCCCGAGGTGGCGCGGGTGCTGGGCGCGACCGACTATATCGACATCACCTACCGCACCCCGGCCACCAGCCTGCCGGTCAACCTGTTCGTCGCCTATTACGACAAGCAGAACGAGGGCAACGCGATCCATTCGCCCGAGGTCTGCCTGCCCGCCGGCGGGTGGGAGATCTTCACCTTCGACCGGCAGGAGATCGAGATCCCCGGCACGATCTACGGCAATTTCCCGGTGAACCGCGCGGTGATCCGTCAGGGCCTGTCCGAGCAACTGGTCTATTACTGGTTCGAACAGCGCGGCAAGCGGATCACCAACGACTTTCACGCCAAACTCTCGGTGGTCTACGACAGTATCGCGATGAACCGCACCGACGGGGCGATGGTGCGCTTCATCACCCCGATCCATCCGGGCGAACCCGAAGGCGCCGCCGACACCCGCTTGCAGGAGTTCATGGCCGAAAGCCTGCCCTACCTGCCGCGCTTCGTGCCGGAGTAACGGCGGCAAACCACGCCGCACGGGTTAACCACGCTTTGCAATTTGCGGCGGAACCGTGGCGCGCCTTGGGCGGAGCCCTGCCGATCCGTCCCATTCACGCCGCGGTGAGGCCCAATCCCTGTGCGGAAATGCTACCCGTCAACAGCCACTCGTCCGATTCGGCGCAGGGGCCTGCATGTGGGAGCAGTTGAATGTCGGGCAAGACCTATAACGTATCGACCGCAGCCGAACTGGACGCCGCGATCCGGGCCGCCAACGGCGGCGACACGATCCTGCTGGCGCCGGGGGATTACGGGTCGGTATCACTGTCGCAGAAGGCCGGGTTCAGCAACACCAGCGGCATCCCCGTAACGATCGCCTCGGCCGACCCGGATGCGCGGGCGGTCATCACCGGCCTCAACGTCAACGGCGCTCAGGGCGTGACCTTCGACAACCTGGTGTTCGACTACACCTTCCAGAGCGGGGATCCGACCCATATCCGCCCGTTTCAGGTACTGAACAGCGAGAACATCACCATCACAAATTCGCTGTTCGACGGCGATGTGGCATCGGGTATGTCGGCGGTGGACGACGGCTATGGCACCGGTTACGGCCTTGGAATCCGGGGATCGAAATCCGTCACGATCTCCGACAACGAGTTCACGACCTGGCATCGCGGTGCGGTCACATCGCAATCTCAGGATGTCGTGTTCAGCGGCAATGATATCCACAGCATACGTTCGGACGGAATCAACTTCTCCGAAGTTCAGGGGGTGCTGATCGAAGGGAACCATATTCACAACTTTCTGGCTTCCCCGGATTCCACCGATCATCGCGATTTCATCCAGTTCTGGACCAACGGAACCAAAGCACCGAATACCGATATCATCATTCGCGGCAATATCCTCGATGCAGGCGAGGAATGGTGGACCCAGTCGATCTTCATGCGCAACGAGGAGGTCGATAACGGCCGCGCCGGTCAGGAGATGTTCTACCGCAACGTGTTGATCGAGGACAACACGATCTACAACGGCCACCTGCACGGGATCACCGTAGGCGAGACCGACGGGCTGACGATCCGCAACAACTCGGTCCTGCATGTCAACGATCTGGCGAACGGGCTTTCCGGAGCAGTGTCGATTCCGACGATCCGCGTGTCTACGGCCTCGACCGGGGTGACGGTCGAGAGCAACATCACCGGCGCAGACGTCCAGGGCTACGACGGCCAGACCGGCTGGACGGTGGGCCAGAACGTGATCCTGCAATGGAGCAACCCCGCTCTGCCGAACTACTACGGCAATGTCTTTGCCACCTCGGGCCTGCAAGCGCATGAGGGCAGCCACAATTTCCTTGCCCTTCCCGGCAGCATCGTCGAACAGCTCCAGGTCGGCGCGGCGCGCAATATCCTCGGAGAGTCGGCAGATGCGGTGATCCCGCTGTTCGGCGTCCTGTCGCACCCCGACCTGACCGGGGCGGTCGTGTTCGACGCCTCGCTCACGCTTGGCCCCTCCGGCCTGCTGGGCCAGGACGACGCCACCTTCCTGTGGAGCTTCGGCGACGGCACCACCGCCACCGGGCAGGTGGTTGAACACCGCTACGACACCCCCGGCCGCTATGAGGTCGGGCTGACCGTGATCGGCAAGGACGGGCAGGAAAGCCATGCGCGCTACGAGGTCGGCATCTCGGGCGACCGGATCGTGTCCTTCGACAGCGCCTCGGGCGGCTTCGTCACCCACGGCTTCGACGAACAGAACCTTGCCGCCGCGCTCAGCCTGCCCGGCAGCGACGGGCTGCGCCTCGGCGATCCGGGCACCCAGGCCAGCGTCGGGCGCGGCGAGTTGGGCAATTTCTTCGGCACGGACAATTTCGAACTCTCGATGTCCTTCAAGGGCACCGGAACCGGCGAGATCGTCCGCCTGCATTCCTCCTTCATCGCCGGGGTCAATGCCAACGGCCAGTTGACCTTCCAGCTGTTTCCCGCCGATGGCGCACAGATCACCCTCAACAGCGGGGTGCGGGTGAATGACGGCAACGAACAGCATGTCACCGTCCGGCTCGACCCCGAGACGGGTCTGGTGACGCTGGCGGTCAACGGTCGGCAGGTCGCAAGCCATGTGGTGAACGCGCCGATGCCGGACATGGGATCCTGGGATCTCGCCTTCGGCAGCCCGTGGAACGCGCAGAACTTCGACGGCATCCTGACCGGCTTCGATCTGAGCGCCACCCGGCCCGACTACCCGGTCTACAGCGGCGATCCCCTGTTCATCTCCCAGATCAGCGACAAGCCCGCCACCGATGAGTCCGGCCCGCAGGACAACACGCCCGGGCCCGTGCAACCGGCGCCCGAAGAGACACGGCCCCCTGCACCGGAAGAACCCGCGCCGGAGCCTTCCCCGAATGAGCCGCCCGCATCGGAAGACGACCCCACCCAGCCGCCCGACGAGACGCATCTTGTACCTTCGGAGTTCGATGGTTTCGTGTTCGATTTCGCCACGGCGGCGGGCAAGGATCAGAGCATCCTGCACGACGATGCGCATCTGGTGGACACGGCCCACGGCCAGGCCATCCGGCTCGACGGCGACAAGGATTATGCCAGAATAGGCCGGTTGGAGGAGTTCGAACAGTCACAGCAGATCGGCTTTTCGGTGGAGTTCGACACGGGCGAGATCCCCTCGACCGGCGCGCGACTGGTCTGGAACCACATGAAGGCCGGGCTGACCGTCATGGATAACGCCCTCATGGTCCAGGTCGCCACCGCGGATGAAGGCTTCAAGGCGTTCCGCGCGACCGGTGTCGAACTGGGCAAGGACGGACCGGATTCGGTCACGGTGCTGATCGACGCGGAACAGGACCGGCTTCAGGTCATCCTGAACGACGAGGTGGTGATCGACGAGCAGAACACCGACCTCGATTTCGTCGGCGCCGGCGGTTACGAATGGGGCTGGACCCTCGGAACCGCGTGGAACCGCTTCTTCGAAGGGGATATCTACGACTTCCGGGTCAGCGACGATTTCGATTTCATCGAACAGTGGGCAGCCCCGCAGGACGATGTCGCGATGGTGGCCTGATCGGACGCTACCACAAGCAGGTAAATCACCTGCGTCATATTGTTTGAAGCCCTAAATCGGCTATCTGCGCCGAGCAGATAGCCGGAAAGCCAGAGTGAACCCAAAAAGAAGGCCACTTACATTGAAAATTATATCATCGACGTCAAACTGCCGGTAGGCGCAAGGGTAGAATCCAAAAATCCCAGTAAGCTGTGTAACCTCCGCCCCGCCACTAAGCAGGACGGCAAGAGCAAGCGCCCACAACCAAGGACGTCGCCCTTCGACATGTTGCGCGAGCGCGGCACCAATTACAGCACAGAGAAAAAAGTTCATCGCAGCGGCTTGGATCACCTTGTTTCCAAGCCATACTCTGATGCCGATCTCCGGGTTGTCGCGTGAACGCTCTAACAACTGGAAAACATGATCGAGAGTCGCAAAAGGGCGCAGAATCGGTTGGGGGCCGCCATCCGAACAGTCGAGCAAGTCTCGGTCTGGAAATGGATGTTGGGTGAGTGTGAGAAAGAAAAACACCAAATATAGTGTCAGAAAGTGTCGGCGGTCTACCTCCCGCCCCAGCAGCCGCAGGAGGCCAAAAACGATCAATGCCGCGATCCCGGCATAGATCGTCGCCGGACCAAGATAGGCAAGCAGTTGAGCAGGCGTCATGGGCAGGTGGGTAGCATGATGATGAATAAAGGAAAACCATCTTATGATAGCCAACCTTGGAAAGGTCTGCTCCCATCTGCCTTCATCGTCAGTCCATACTACACGGCCGGTCAGGGTCTGGTCACCGATCATGAGTTCTGGCAATCTGTCCGACGAGGTTAAAGCACATACTCAGGCGATCTGATGACACAAGCTCTGCCACCGACCTACCGCAAGGCCAAGCGCCGGGGCCTCAACTGGTTCAAGGAAATACGCAATCTGCTCATGAAGATCAGAAGGTTGTGGCTTGTTCGCGTCTGGGGGATGGACATTCATCCTAGTACTGTCATTTCACTCTCTGCCAAGATGGACAAGACCTTTCCCGTGGGGGTGCATATCGGCCGAGGCGCACGTCTTGCCTTTGAGGTACGGATCATGACCCATGATAGAACACGCGGTCTCTACCTCCACACTCATATCGGAGAAAACTGCTTCATAGGCGGACGCAGTCTGATCTTGCCTGGAGTGGAGATCGGGGCTGGCAGCTTGGTTGCGGCTGGCTCTGTCGTAACGAAATCAGTGCCGCCACGCTCCCTTGTCGCAGGCAATCCGGCGCAGATTGTGCGTAGCGACATTGTGATCATCGACGGACGCTTTCCGGATGCCGATGCCAACGAAAATGCGCTGGTCGAAGCTGGCTTGGCTTAATGTCGCAACACATATAGGTAGCTGCTGGACCCTATCGACAACAACCAGAATCAGGCAAGCTGCCCGTTGCAACCATGATGTGGCCCAAAAACGCCAAAAATTGCAGATACGAAGACTGCACGTTTCTGCACGGCTCACAAAGGAGAGTGTAGTGGCTAAAGTATCGCCAACAGTCACACAAGCTCTTGGCACAATGATTGCACGAGGAACGTAACAAGATGACGGTGGCCGAGCAGAGTACGGGCCAACAGATGCTGGTTGGCTTGGCGCGCCCCCTTCACACAACTGAAACCCGTCTCAAGGGAATGCTGCCGCTGCCTATGGCCATCTATCTGATCGCCATCCTGCTGCCGATAACCTTCCGGCTCGGCCCGCTCTACATGACCAGCGTGCGGCTGGTGGTGCTGGTGTTGGTGCTGCCGCTGGCGATCCGGCTGCTGATGGGACATTTCGGGCGCATCCTGCTTATCGACATCCTGTTCTTCCTGCATATCGCCTGGGCGGCGGTGGCGCTTGCCGTGAACAACCCCGATATGGTGGTGACCCAGATCGGCTCTCTCGGGCCGGAATTCCTTGGCGGTTATCTCATCGGGCGGGCCTATATCCGGTCGCGTGAACAGTTTGTCGCACTCTGTCGCTGGGCCATGATGGTCGTGCTGGTCACCTTGCCCTTCGCGCTTTACGAAACCCGCACCGGCTATCCGCCGATCATCGGCACCTTGCAGAAACTGCCCGGCTTCGGCAGCTTCAGTATTGTGAATTATGAAGGCCGCC
>Ga0172382_10000852_pt1 | contig 56470 bp, 56 predicted proteins | sample Leawel138RmetaG_FD_122245 | JGI IMG/M metagenome (GOLD analysis project Ga0172382, IMG submission 122245) | Leachate microbial communities from a municipal landfill in Southern Ontario, Canada - Leachate well 138R metaG | ecosystem: Engineered > Solid waste > Landfill > Unclassified | place...
ATTTAACAGCAAGCATCAGCGGCAAAGAGTTTTTATCCGAAAAAATGAAGGCTGCTCTTCAGCTCAACCTGCTGAACTCCCGTTTCCGGCAACTGGTCATCGACTCGCTGGTTACCTCTGCAGCTTTTCAGAACAACAACCTGGTACTTGACCATTTGCGGGCAAATACTCAACATATAAAACTTTCAGTTGGTGGGAACTACAGCCTGGATTCGAAGTCGGACCTTCACCTTGCTGCAACTTTTTCAGGATGGAATGAATTCCGGTCTTACCTGCCCGATACAAACCTGGAAACCAGCGGATCTATTCAGGCCGGAATACGGGGATCACCAGGTGCTTATACTCTGCAGACAACTATTGACCTGGACTCCGTCCGTATGGATGCATGGAGTCTGATGCATTGCCGGCTGGAAGCTTCGGGAAGTCTTACCCCCCGGGACACACTCCTTCAGGCAAACCTGACAACAGGAGTAATACAAGCAGGAAGCCTGCTCATCGACTCGGTAAACACGCGCATCGAGGGAGGATTAGATTCTCTTTTCCTGGCAGCAAACCTCTACCTGCCCGGTTTATTCTCACACCTGGAAACGACAGTCATACCAGGTGATACATTCCGGCTGAACCTGTCCGACTGGCAAATCGACCGGAACAATCAAAAATGGGAGTTGCAGCATTCTCCTGCAATTTTTGAAGCAGATGCGCTGAACTACCGGATAGATAACTTTAAACTGGGCTCCATACAAGCCGGAGAAGAACAATGGATATCAATGGATGGAAACATCAGTCGTAACGGAGAACAGGATTTTAACCTGATGATTCAAAATCTTAACCTGGCCCATCTGTTGGAAAAAGTTCTTCCCCGGGATTCCATTGCCGGAGTATTCACGGCACAGGTAAAGGTATCAGGGAAAGCCGATTCCCTATTAATGGATGCCGGTTTTTCCCTGGATGACGCTTCCTACTACGGAATCGGCATCAATCAGGTAACCGGAGAAATCGGTTATTCCGGGGATCAGGTTTCGATGGAAACGACCATCAGGATTGACAGTACCGACAACATCCGCTTGCAGGCAGCAATCCCTTTTCTGCTCTCGGCTGACAGCATGCGTGTTGAGCTTCTGAAAAATGAACCGCTAGCGGGCAGACTTACAATTCGCGACATCTCCCTGGATATGTTGAATACATGGGGAATGGAAGTCCCCGCGAAAGGAATGTTTGACGGGGATATGGGTGTGGCAGGAACGATTGGGGCACCTGTCGCGGATGGTAAATTTGCATTACAGGATGCTTCATTTGGTGATTACAGGTTTTTGACAGCTGAGGGAAAGGTCAATTACAGCAACAACCTGCTTGCATTCCAAACACAGGTTATTCCTCAGGACAGCGGCAGAGTGGAAGCTATGGCGGAGGTTCCCCTGTACTTTTCCTCCGATTCGCTGAGTTTCAGCATCCGTAAAAACGACTCCATCCGCGGCCAGCTGACCATCGATAAGCTGACCCTGGCCATGCTGCAGGCATTACAGATACCGGGACAATTTGCAGGAAGCATCGACGGGAAAATTGAAATTGACGGAACCATTGATACCCCGTCCCCCCAGGGATTCATTGAACTGAAGAACGCATCGTTTATACTCCGGGAATACGGATTGGAATACCGGGATGCCGGGGTGAGGGTAGATATGCTGCAGGATCGGATCGAAATTCTGCATTTACTGGTTCAAAGCCGCGATGGCCAGTTAAGCGGATCAGGAACGATGAATTTTTCTCCGGATGTGTTGACAGGCGATTGGGACACTACCCATCTGGAATTGAACTTTAACCGGTTTCAGCCCTTTAATCACAGGCAGTTCAACATGCAGATGAATGGAACAGCTACCCTCGGGGGCAATAAGGATGAAATCGTGTATGGAGGGAATATTGTCATTCCCCGCGCAGAAATATATATACCGGCCATCCTGCGGATGATGGGACACATATCTACACCAGATATTCCGGAACCATTGCTGGTTCAGGAAATGAACAAAATGGTTGGTTTGACTGACACCACGTTAACGGAGACGGCAGTTCCGGTCATAGAAAAAAGTGGGGAAAGCGATGCCTTGGGCAATTTGAAGGGAAACATGCGGCTTCGGATCCCCCGGAATACCTGGATTAAAAACAAGGACCTGTACATAGAGATCGCGGGCGACCTGGAGTTGATCAAAAAGAATGAGTATTTCGAGCTGTTTGGATCGGTCGATGTCGTACGCGGACAGTACGATCTGCTGGGGAAAACCTTTCTGATTAATGAGGGGTCAATCAGCTTTCAGGGAGGTGAGGACATGATACCCCGCTTTAACATCAAAGCTATCTACGTCTTCCGGAACCAACAGCGGGTAAAACAGGAACTGTCATTACAGGTAACCGGAACTGCTGATGCACCAGAGGTACAGTTTCACCTCGACGGGAATGTGGTCAGTGAAGGCGATGCGCTCTCCTACATTCTTTTTGGGAAAAGCATGAATGAGCTTACCATTAATGAACAGGATAATATGGGCAGAGCAGGCGGCGGCGCTCTGGCCGGGAAAGCTGCCGCATCGATCCTAAGCGCGCAGATCACTAACTTTCTGGGTAACAAGATTGCAGTGGACTACCTCGAAGTGAAAAGCGATCAGGGATTTGATAATGCCACGGTGGTGGTGGGGAAATATATAACAAATGATCTGTTTGTCAGCTACGAGCAACGGTTCGGGGAAGTACAGGAAAAAGATATGGCAAAATATGAGGTTAAACTGGAGTACGAACTCTTCCGTTTCCTGTTTTTTGAACTCAACAACTCTTCGAGGGAAAGCGGTTTTGATATAATTTTTAAATTTGATGCCAAATAATCATAACTATGAAGTTCCTGATTGCTGATGGCGAAATGGTTGAGGTGAAGGAAATAAATCTGAACCAACTAATCACCGAACCATCGTTCCAACTTTCACAAAAAGTTTGGTATGGTTATGGAGGAATTCCTCTTTTCAAGGAAAACCTGTTGCAGTTAAAAATCCAGGCAGAAAGGCTCCGGATCAACTATCCTGACGAATTTGATAACCACGGGGAACTGTTCCGGCTTACCAAACGCATGTTGAATAAAAACAAATTTTACCGCTCGGGATATATTCATTTTCAGTTGTTTTATTCCTCGGGAGAGGTTCATTTCCTGATCAGTTGCAACGCTACCCGTTTTTTTGATTTTCCATATTCAGAAAACGGGGTATTGGCCACCCTTTCAGCACAGCAAAAACAATCAAAAAATAGTTGGAACCGGTTTCCGTTTTATAACAAGATGATCTGGCAGGCCGGTCGGGCTGAAATTCACCAGAGTCTTTACCAACAAGTCATTTTCCTGAATGAAAGCCACTCCGTTTGTGAAGGTGTTCATGCCAATATATTTTTGATCAAGGCGAACGAGTTGATTACTCCGGATCTTTCCGGCGGTTGTTATGAAGACCTCCTGCGGGCTCATATTTTGGAAGCCTCAAAAGAAGCAGGGTTAAAAGTTACTGAAATGAGCAGGATCGATGAGGCGATGATTTATGAGATGGATGAAATTTTCCTGGCTTCGGAATCCAGTGGCATTCAATGGGTTCTTGGCATAAACAACAAGCGGTATCTCCGTCAGTTTTCGGAAAGTATTCATGAAAGGATCAACTTCATTTTCAAAAAGAAAGCAGCATTCTAATTCATGGCAGGATTTTCCGGGAAATGCTCCCAAACAGAATAACGTCGACCAGCTTTTTTGACAAACTTGGCCCACGACTCGAGTTGCAGGTCGCTCATCACGGCCTCTTCTTCCACATCGGTCACCAGCCATGAATCTTCATTGATTTCCCGCTCCAGCTGGCCCGAATCCCATCCGGAATAGCCAACAAAAAACCGAATATCAGAAGGCTGAATCAGACCAGACAGGATCTGATGCTTCAGTATATCAAAATCGCCACCCCAGAATAAATTGCCCATAACATGGATACTACCAGGAAGTTTTTTACCCAGCTTATGGATGTAATAAATAGAATCGGTAGCCACCGGTCCGCCTAAACAGAGATCCACCTCAAATTCCGGAAAACCGGGCATGACCTGATGTATAGCCAGATCAACTTTTTTATTCAGAATAAATCCTACAGCACCTTTATTGCTGTATGCAACTAAAAAGATAACCGAACGGTTAAAAAAGTCACCTGGCAAAAAAGGTTCAGCAATCAACACCCTGCCCTTTTGTGGGGCAACGTTGTTGGTTTGAATCCTGAATATGTCAATATTGTCTTTCATACTATTCGGCAAGTTAAAAAAAATACAACATATTAAAAAATTGTGCTACAGAAGTTCTTCTAACAAAAATTATGCAATTTTTCAGGGAAGGATTAATTTTCTTCTACCACAATAAACAAATCTTCATCGGGTTTGCTCATGTAGTATTGTTCGCGGGCGAATTTCTCCAGTTCACTTTCCCCTGCATTGAGGTCTTCCAGTTTCTGTTGATCTTCTTTGATCCGTTCTTTGTAGTATTCTTTTTGATGAACAAGTTCATTCAGTCGTCTTTTATTTTCGAGATGAGATACAACACTGTTTTCGTCAAAAAACACGACCCAGGCCAGGAACAGCACAGAAGCAATAAAATACTTGTTTCTGAGCAGCTTAAACTTCAACTTATTATTTTTGTTTCCTGTTTCCATTCATGAATAATTCGATTCAAAATTAAGACAATTATGGTGTAAAAAAAACGAATCATCCGGAATCGTTCTTCTATTTATGAACATTTCGCCGTTGATTACACCTCATTTTTCAGCAGGATCTTGCCTGTTCTCCGGCAAATGGTGATTAAAATATAGTTGGGAATAGGCTATTTCTAATACAGATTAGTTATTTTTACAGCGGTGATCAAACATGGGTTCCATAGTATAACAGAAAGAATATGGCCTGGCATTGACGATCAGGAAATGCAACGACTTCGGGCAATGGGTATTTCGCTGGTTTCTATCGTGATACTGGCAGGGTTAAATTTTACTTTCCAATGGGTTACGGGGGCTGCTCATTTCTGCATTTTCAGTCATGCTGTCCTGGTGTTGGCAGGTTTTTTTGCGTTGGGGTGTTTGGTGAACCGAAAAATCAACTGTGTGTTGAACACGACCTTTCTGCTTCCTCTGCTGATCTATTTCTGTAATGGCTCAGAATTCTCTGTTCAGGCCGGAATTTCCGGTTCTGTATATTATTCTGTTGGCTGGTTACTTGCCGGAGCCTTATTTCTGTTTTACTTTTCCGATTCAAAGATAAAGATCATTTTTTACGCTATCCTTTCGGCATCGGCGATCAGCTTTCAACTGTTAAGGCTAAACCAGCCGGATCATCTGTTGGATGGGTATACTCCCCTTTTAGCACATCCGCTGGTTGTTTTTATCCTTTTCATTGCAGGAGGCATGCTTCTTCGTTATAAATATGACAAACAGGCAGAGCAGCTTCAGGGAAAGCTCAAAGGAACCCGGGAGTCTGTTTCTTCCCTTATCCGTGATGCGGTCATACCGGTAGCTGAAATCAAAGTTAGTCGTGATGCATACGGAAATGAGACAAGTCTGATCATTTCCAGGGTAAACCCCGCATTTGAGTCAGTATTTAAAATTCAGCTTCATGAGGTTCGGGATCAGGAAGCCGGTTATCTATTTGGGTTGGTATTGAAGGAACCTTTTGATCTCCAAAAATTCTTACAGAGTGAATCCGGCAAATCCAGGGAGTTTTTTGCCAGGAAGCTGGATCTGTGGTTAAAGATTCATGTATTAAAATCGGATTACAGCACGTATTATGTTCTCCTTGAAAATATTACGAAGGAAAAAAGCAAGCTGACGGAGCTGGAAAACAGTAAAAAAAGGTACAAAGTATTACTTGAGGCGATTCCCGACATGTTTTTTGTAATCGGCAGGGATGGCACCTACGAAGATTTTGTCATCAAAGAGAGTGACTTGTATAAGATTGAGGAGGCCAATATTGTTGGGAGAACTCTGTTTGATGTAGGTTTCCCCGCACCGATGGCAGAAAAAATTCTAGCCTGTATTCATTCATGTATCAGATACAACTCATTGGAAACGATAGAGTATTCGTTGAACACTCCTAATGGAACCTATCTCTATGAAATGCGATTGGCGAAGCTGACTTCAAATTCGGTGATTTCGGTGGCTCGTGACATTACCCGAAGGAAGAATGCTGAGTTCAACCTGGAAAAAGCCAGAAAAAAAGCGGAAGAAAGCGACCGGTTAAAATCGGCTTTTTTAGCCAATCTGTCACACGAAATCCGCACCCCGCTGAATATCATCACCAACTTTACACGTATACTGGCCGAAGGGAAACCTAGCAGTTTCGACCGCTCTGAACTGGTCAATGCAATCCTTCAAAACGGGACCCAGTTGTTAAACATGATCGACAATACCATCCACCTGTCGAAAATAGAAACCGATACGGTGGAAGTCAACATGGATTTCTGCCATATAAATACCCTCATTCGTGACATATTTGTCAAATACAAATCTAGGATTGACGAAGATCAGCAGGTAAGCATAAAAATGAACCTGGATGTTCCTCATTCTTCATTTGGGTTTGTAACCGACCGGCGATTATTACAGGAAGTTTTACAGATATTGGCTGACAATGCTGTTAAATATACCCTGAAGGGGGAAATTCAGATGGGATATGAGATGGTACGCAATGAGGCGGTAAAATTTTCGGTTACTGACTCAGGAATAGGCATTCCGGAAGAAGAACAGGAGCTTATATTCAGCCGTTTTTACCGGGTAAAAAACTCCATCAACGAAATGACCTCCGGATCGGGTTTAGGCCTGTCTATCGCCCAACATTATATCCGGATGCTCGGAGGAGAACTTCAATTGAAGTCGTTACCCGGCAAAGGAACGGCCTTTTCTTTCACCATTCCATTCAAAAGTGGAGAAGGGTATTTAAAAGTAGTAAGCTGATTTCAAACCGATAATTCCCGGATTCATGTTGGCAAATTCATTTTTAATATTAGTTTTGAATACACCATAAAAAAAGGAAATCATACATGAGGGGCTGCAAAAATAGATTTTCATCTTGTTGACACTCGAAGGATATATCGTCCTGGCTATTGTGCTACTTACCATAATTGCCCTTGCCCGGGAGGTCATGCGATCGGGCCTGGTATTCTTTTCTTCGGCTGTCATTCTGATGGCCACCGGGATAATCACCGACAAGGAGTTCCTGGCCGGATTTTCAAATAAGGGGATGATCACTGTTGGTGTTCTTTTTTTGGTTAGTGAAGGTATCCGGCAGGCAGGATTACTTAACCGGCTGGCACAAACCTATCTACCCAAAAAAAGAGGGCGTTTGGTTTTCATGATCCCCCGAATCCTGCTGCCTGTATCGGTTTTATCAGCTTTTCTGAACAATACGCCCATTGTAATCATTTTTGCTCCCATCATAAAAAAATGGTCCGAGAAGCTGAACCTTTCCTACAAAAAATTTCTTATTCCCCTGTCGTATGCTACCATTCTGGGAGGGATGTGTACCCTCATTGGCACATCAACCAACCTGGTGGTACACGGATTGATGATCGATAATGGCCTGCCGGGCTTCAGCATGTTCGAACTGGGAAAAGTAGGTATCTTCATCGCTATTCTGGGAATCCTGTACCTGGCTATATTTGGAAATAAACTCCTGCCCGGAAGAAAAATTTTGTTCAACGGCAAGAGTTCCAAAGAATATAAAGATTACTATTACGACATCATCATCCCTGACAACAGCAATCTTATTGGCCGTGAGATTGTCAACGGCCGGATCAAGGAACTGAGCAAATTGCATATAAAATGTATTGACCGCAACCAGGAAATAATTGAAACCGGGAAAGGCCGTGTGATCATTCAACCCCGCGACAAGCTGTTACTCACGGGCAAATCGGACAGGCTAAATTTTATTTTACTCAATGATCATATTCGTTTAAGTGGATTTGATCTGATCAAAAACGTTCCAAAAGAAAAGCTGAAACAATTTGAAGCGGTCCTTTCGCCCCGTTTTCCGGGGGTGGGCAAAACGATCCCGGAGTTTAATTTTTACGAGCACTATCAGGCTTTGGTACTGGCTGTTCACCGCAACGGGGAACGCATCACGACCAACATTGGCAAATTGAAGCTGAAGCCGGGGGATAACCTGATGTTGCTAACGACCGACAAGTTCATTCAAAACTGGGGTGAATCCAAGATCTTCTACCTCACATCGTATATCCGTGACTACCGGAAAACGGGTAATTTCTGGACCAAGTGGGCGGCTTTCCTTATTTTAATCTGTATGATCATCGGTGCCACTATAGGTCAATATTTTGACTCCCCTGCCGGGCTCACGTTTGACATGTTTTTCTTTTCTATTCTTGCCGCGGTATTGCTCATCTGGTTAAAAATTTTGCCTCATCAGAAGTACACCAAATCGATCAGCTGGGATGTTCTGATCACAATCGCCTGCTCCTTTGCCATCAGCAAGGCGCTACAAAATTCAGGAGCAGCGGAATCGTTAGCCCGCACTACCATTCAATATTCACGTGCTTTTGGTCCTGTGGGTGTTTTGGCATCTCTGTTCCTGACCACTGTGATCTTCACGGAAATTATCACGAACAATGCTGCAGCGGCACTGGTGTTTCCCATAGCCCTGGCAGCAGCCCAACAACTGGGAGTCGACCCCAAACCATTTTTTGTTGCCATTGCTATTGCTGCTTCAGCAAGCTTTTCAACACCCATCGGGTATCAGACCAACCTGATTGTGCAGGCCATCGGGAACTACAAATTTAAGGATTACCTGAAAATTGGCCTTCCACTCAATATACTGGCATTCATTCTATCCATCATCCTGATTCCCTACTTCTGGAAATTTTAAATTGATCCCGGATTAAATATTATCTTTGTCGCTTTTAAAGCACATTATAAAAGCTGAAATTACATTTCGATGACCGCCGGGTTGCTCTGGCAGTCAGTACTTATGCATAGAAATTGAACGTATGAAGGAGTATAGTTTAACCAACTTACAGGAACTTGAAGCTGAAGCCATACATATCATTCGTGAAGTGGCGGCAGAGTTTGAAAATCCGGTGATGCTTTATTCTATCGGGAAGGATTCTTCGGTTATGGTACGCCTGGCCGAGAAAGCTTTTTACCCGGGGAAGGTTCCCTTTCCGCTGATGCACATCGATTCCAAATGGAAATTTCGGGAGATGATTGAGTTCCGCGACAGTTATGCCCGGGAAAAGGGATGGGATTTGATTGTTCATTACAACAAACAAGGCTACGAAAGTGGCATTGGTCCTTTCACCCACGGGAGCAAGGTACATACCGATGTAATGAAAACCCAGGCTTTACTGGAGGGATTGTCGAAATACAAATTTGATGCTGCCTTTGGTGGTGCCCGGCGCGATGAAGAAAAATCACGGGCAAAAGAACGCATCTTCTCATTCCGCGACAGGTTTCATCAATGGGATCCCAAAAATCAACGACCTGAACTCTGGAATATTTACAATGCACGTGTTCATAAAGGAGAATCCATTCGGGTGTTCCCGCTCAGTAACTGGACAGAACTGGATATCTGGCAGTATATCAGACTGGAGAACATCCCGATTGTTCCGTTGTATTATGCGTGTGAACGGCCGGTGGTAGATATGGATGGCAACTTAATTATGGTTGACGATAAACGCATGCCAAAAGAGCTGGCAACGAAGGCAGAAATGAGAAGGGTTAGATTTCGTACCTTAGGGTGCTATCCCCTCACCGGAGCTGTGGAGTCAGAAGCCGATACCATCGAAAAAATTGTAGAGGAGATGATGACTGTTACCAAATCGGAACGTACCACACGAGTCATCGATTTCGACCAGGATGCCAGCATGGAACAGAAAAAAAGAGAAGGGTATTTTTAATCCTTGCCTGTTCTCCGGATTCACGCCTTCCGCGTTGACTGAACAAAAAATCCAACAACCACGATAACAACTTCAACAACAAAACTACGATAACATGACAACATACACCCATACTGACATTCGTGCATTCCTGGACCAGGATCAAAAAAAAGACCTTTTACGCCTGCTGACAGCAGGAAGTGTTGATGACGGTAAATCGACACTGATCGGCAGGTTAATGTTCGACAGTAAAATGCTCTATGAAGATCAGCTGGCTGCTTTGGAGCGGGACAGCAAAAGGGTTGGTCATGCAGGCGAAGACATTGACTATGCCCTGCTGCTCGACGGACTCAAGGCAGAACGGGAACAGGGAATCACCATTGATGTTGCCTATCGTTACTTTTCCACGGCAAAAAGAAAATTTATTATTGCCGACACACCCGGGCATGAGCAATACACCCGTAACATGATCACCGGAGGATCAACAGCTAACCTGGCTATTATTCTCATCGATGCCACCAGGGGGGTCATCACCCAAACCCGTCGCCATACATTCCTGGTCTCTTTGCTGGGTATCAAGCATGTGGTTCTGGCGGTGAATAAAATGGACCTGGTTGACTTCCAACAACAGGTATTCGATGAAATTTGCACGGATTACAAAAACTTTGTTACCCAGTTAGACATTCCGGATGTAGAGTTCATACCCCTTTCAGCCTTAAAGGGCGACAATGTGGTAGAGGTCTCCTCCCGGATGCCATGGTACCATGGGAAAAGCATGCTGGAATTTCTGGAAACAGTGCACATCAACAGCGACCGCAACTACGACGATTTTCGTTTCCCGGTGCAATATGTGCTGCGCCCCAACCAGGGATTTCGAGGCTTTGCCGGAAGAATAGCCTCAGGAATTATAAAACCTGGTGATCCGGTTCTGGCCCTGCCATCAGGGAAAACATCCAAAGTAAAATCTATTCCTACCTACGATGGAAATTTAACCAAGGCTTTTCCTCCGCAATCGGTGACCCTGGTGCTGGAGGATGAAATTGACATTTCCCGCGGAGAGATGCTCGTGAAGCCTGATAACCAGCCCCGCACAGACCGTCACTTTGAAGCCATGCTGGTTTGGATGGATGAAAATCCTCTGGACTTTTCCAATCAGTTCTTCATCAAACAAACAACCAATACCACCCGCGCCCGGATCGACATGATCCGTCATAAAATAGATGTAAACACGCTGGAAAAATCAGAAGTGCAAAGCCTCGGTCTGAATGAGATTGGCCGAGTTGTGCTGACCACTGCCAAACCTATCTTTTTCGACCCGTATAAAAAAAATAAAAATACCGGTTCATTTGTACTCATCCACCCCGTTAGCAACAATACTGTTGCTGTGGGAATGATCCTCGACAAACTGGAAAGCAAAAACCTGCCCTCACGTATCACCAACAATGACAAGAAAAAAATAAGAGAAGGAAAATCATTGATATCTCTGGAAAACAGGCAGAAAAAACTGAACCAGAAGGGCGTAACCCTTTGGTTTACAGGACTTCACGGTTCAGGCAAAAATGAATTGGCCTTCAGTTTGGAAAAAGAGCTTTTTGACCAGGGAGCTACAGCGGTTTTGCTCGACGGAAGCTCCATCCGCCCGGGACTCAACAGGGAGCTGGACTACACACCAGCCGACCGTGCCGAAAACTTACGGAGAGTAGCCCATATTGCCAGCATCCTCAACGATCAGGGCATTATCACCATCTGCTCCTTTATTTCGCGGAATAACCATTTGCGGGAGCAGTTGGCGGAGATCATCGGGAAAGAGAGATTTCACCTGTTCTATATGAAGACAACCCTTGATTATTGCCGCAAAAACAAACCGGAGCTTTACGAAAAAGCCGACAGGGGGGAGGTGGATCATGTGCCGGGAGTTGATCTTGAATTCGAAGAACCTCCCCGGCCTCAACTGGTATTTGATCCGTTGGAGAACGAAATGAACATTACCCGGATTCTGGAATACCTGGAAAAAAACAATATTTTCCCGTTAACCTAGCTCCGGGCTGGTTCATTATTTGACTGTATTATCAAGAGGTCTTCCCAATAATTTGTATTCACGGGCGCGGCCTTGTTTGTCTTTCCCCAATACTCCCTTTGCATAGCCGGCTACCTCTTTCGCCACACGGCGTGGTACAACAACAACACCGTCGCCATCGGCCACTACAACATCACCCGGACAAACCAACACACCGCCAATATCAACCGGCCGGTTTACCGATTCCAGCTCATTGCGGCCCGGACGAATACCCCGACCTTTTTTGCGAAGGTATAACGGCACTTTTTGTAGGGCTATTTCGTCGGTATCACGGGCGCTGGCATCAGTGACCACACCTACAGCTCCCAACCTGTGCCAGATTAAAATATTGAATGAGCCAATGGAACCAATATCCTTGTCTTCCACATCATCCAAAACCACCACCGATCCCGGACGAATGGCCTCGGCAAACAGCTCACTGGAATACTTATTGTAAAAATGACCCTCCCAGGCTGAAAAATCTTCATCCGGCGCCGGACGGTCAGGACGCTGGGTAGGAACATATCGTGCAGTAACAGCAATGCCCTGGATAACATGCGACATATCTGATACATCCACCCAGTCGGGATGAATATCCGAACTGACAAGACCTGTGTTGGGCAATCCAACCATGTCCATACCATCGGTTACATCCGTCACCCGAAGCCCACGGAACAACTCAAGCAACTCATTATCCTCTTCCTGAGAATAGGTTTGCGTCTCTATTAAATTATAACCTTTCGCCAAATCGTCCTTTGTCTGGCCCCAAAGAGTGAAACAACTCAGACTGAAAGCAAAGATTGTGAGTATAAGATCATTCAAATGTTTCATAATGGATAACTTTAAAATTCTGTTGTAATTCATTTTTCCAGGCTAAAAATACACGAAAAATCCATTCTTTTCCCAATTTTCCCATGAATATCCGGCTGCGATGATGAAATCTTTTCTGATTTTTACCAGCCCGGCTTAAATCAGATAATCATATCTTTTTATGGATTATCAGTTTGTTTTGTATATTTTACTATTTTAGAGGCATAAAATAATGGGAAATCAGGGTTGTCATCAGAAAACATTCCTGTCTTTCTATTTGTTTTTCACGATAAAGACTGATTTTATGGAAAAGAGCAATTTCAATATGCATCGGCGGAATTTTGTTCGTGCTCTATCACTGGGCACTGCACACTTAGTATTTTCTCCTCCGCTCACTGCCTGTCGGGCAAACAACACGGATACGGATCCGGTTCAACGGGTAAAGTTGGGGGATTCAGGTATCACGACCAGTTTACTGGGGATAGGAACCGGGGTTCATGCCGGAAATCGCACGGCATTTCTCACACGCCAGGACAAGCAAAAAAGTCTGGATTTACTTCATCATGCCTATAACAGGGGGATCCGGTACTTTGATTGTGCCGACACCTATGGCACGCACGGTCTTGTGGCAGAGGCGATAAAAAAGATGGACAGGAGTGAGTTGACACTGGCAACCAAGATCTGGGTCAGGAAGGGAGGGATTCCGGAGGCTGAACGGCCGGATGCCCATATAGTGGTAGATCGTTTCAGGAAAGAGCTGAATACCGATTACCTCGATATTGTTCAGATCCATTGCATGGTTGAAGCTGACTGGACCGATTCCCAAAAGAAACAGATGGATATTCTGGAAAACCTGAAGGCAAAAGGGATCATAAAGGCACATGGTGTTTCCGTCCATTCGCTGGAAGCCATGCGGAACGCGTTGGAAAGTCCGTGGGTGGATGTGATCCATGTCCGTATTAATCCTTTTGGGATAGCCATGGATAAACCGGATCCGGAAGAGGTGGTTCAGGTGATCCATAAAATGCATACATCAGGAAAAGGAGTGATAGGCATGAAGCTGGTAGGCAATGGAGAACTGCGCAATGACAGTAAAAAAATAGATCAGTCGATCCGGTTTGTTCTGGGTCTGGGATCGGTTGATATGGTGATTGTCGGGTTTGAAGAAAACAATCAGATTGACAACTACCTGGGGAGGATGAAGCATACGCTCACCGAACTCAGGGGTTGATTATACGGAGCATCTCACTTTGAACAAACAGTCGGTTCCGGCGGTTTAAGAATAAAAAAATGCATAGCCTGACGATATTAATTCTGACATGGATAATGAGTACGAATCAAATGGAAAAAAGTAAGCTGGAAACAGCCACACTGGGAGGAGGATGCTTTTGGTGTACCGAAGCGGTTTACAAAAAATTAAACGGGGTAAAGGAAGTGGTTCCCGGTTATAGTGGAGGGCACACAAAAGATCCTTCCTATCAGGAAGTATGTACCGGGAATACCGGTCATGCCGAAGTGATCCGGATTACGTTCCATCCGGACGAGATCAGTTTTGAAAAAATTTTAGAAGTATTCTTCGCCATGCATGACCCCACCACTTTAAACCGGCAGGGCAACGATATAGGCACCCAGTACCGGTCGGTGATTTTTTTCCATTCTGAAGAGCAGAAAAGAATAGCCGGGCAGATCATCAGGAGCCTGGAAACAGAAAAGATATACAGTGATCCTGTTGTTACTGAAGTAGCGCCTTTTGAGGTATTTTATTCGGCGGAAGATTACCACCATAATTATTTTGAGCGCAATAAAAACCAATCGTATTGCCGGTTTGTTATTGCGCCCAAAGTAGAAAAATTCAGGAAGATATTCCTTACAACTCCCTGATCCATATATTTTTAAAACTCACCGGATTGCCATGGTCCTGCAGGACTATGCTACCTGGTCCGTGGGGTTTCACGTGGTATTCGGGGATTCCGATAAATACAGTTGGTCCTCTCACTTTGCTATGGTTCTGAACAAGCACACCATTATGTAATACGGTAATCACCGGAGGGGTGAAGTAGGATCCGTCGTCGTTAAAACGGGGTGCTGTGTAAATGATGTCATAAGTTTGCCATTTGCCTGGTTCTTTTGTTACATTCACCAGGGGAGCATGTTGTTTATAAATACTCCCGGCCTGACCATTGCGGTAGGTACGGTTATCGTAACTATCCAGCACCTGGACTTCGTAGCGTTCCTGCAGAAACACCCCGCTATTGCCGCGCCCCTGGCTTTTGCCGGTTACTTCTTCCGGGGATCTCCATTCGATATGCAGCTGAAAATCTTCAAACACCCTTTTGGTTTTAATGGTTCCCGCACCTTTCACAACGGTGATACAGCCATCCTCCACTTTCCAGCCGGGCTTACTTCCGTCAGCACTGGTCCATTCACTTTCCAGATCAATACCGTCAAATAAGATGATGGCATCGGAAGGAGCATCCTGGGGAGTTTTGCCGGGTGTTACCAGTCGCACTTCGGGATCCCAAATTTCGGTCATCTGGGGTTTCATTTCTGCAGGATCCTCTTGTTGGGCCATTGCCCCAAAACCTGCAAATAACAATACAGATAATACAAATCCGGTTTTTTTCATTTCTATATACTATTAAATGGTTTAAAAATTACAGGAGATTTCACCCTCCTTACTATTGAGAGACTGTTTTAGAGACTGTTTTAAATTTATCCATTCTATATGTTGGGATTCAGAGTCCCAGCTCTTTCATCATCCCTTCAATTTTATCATCAGCCGCTTGTTCGGTTTCATCGAATAAGGAGCGTACGGGCAAGTTTCCTTTCACCTCGAAATAAAACTTAATCTTAGGTTCTGTTCCGGATGGGCGCACGGAGATTTTTGTTCCATCGCAGGTAAAGAACTGGAGCACGTTTGATGTTTCTTTTTGATTGATTTTAATTTCTTCTCCGGTCGGCAGATTTTTTTCCACCAATGTTGAAAAGTCTTTCACCCTTTCCAGTTTCGACTGGCCCAAAGCCTTGGGTGGTTTATTCCGAAGATCTTCCATAATTTTCTGAATCTCCTCAGCACCTGATTTTCCGGGTCGCACAACATATTTCATTTTTTCTTTGGAATAGCCGTACTGGATATAGATATCCTGCAACAGTTCGTACAGGGTTTTTCCCTGGTCTTTAGCCCAGGCAGTAATTTCCGCCATCAGGACACAGGACGATACAGCATCTTTATCGCGCACAAAGTCGGCAGGCATAAATCCAAAGCTCTCTTCCCCTCCACCGATATACTTTTTCTTTCCTTCCTGGTCGCGGATTACCTCTGCAATATATTTGAACCCGGTATACACATCGTAATAACCGATATGGTTCTTCCTGGCGATTTCGGCGATCAGTTCAGTAGAAACGATTGTTTTCACCACATATTCATTTCCTTTCAGCCTGTTGGCTTTTTTCATTTGTGTGATGATATAATAGATAAAGATCAGGGCAGTCTGGTTTCCGTTAAGAATTACATATTCTCCCTTGTCATTTTGGGTAGCCACTCCCAGCCTGTCGGCATCCGGGTCGGTAGCCATCACCACGTCGGCGTGAACTTCAACTGCTCTTTCCATGGCCATTTTCATGGCGGCCTCTTCTTCCGGGTTGGGGGAAACAACGGTTGGAAAATCGCCACTGACCACATCCTGTTCAGGGACATGATAAATGTGAGTAAATCCGACTTTCCGTAAGGCTGCAGGAACAATTTTCACACCGGTTCCATGAATAGGCGAATATACGATTTTAATATCTTTATGCTTTTCAATCACTTCGGGAAGAATAGATACTGTTTTCACTTTCGCCAGAAACTTCTCATCCATTTCTGCGCCCATGATTTCGATCAAACTGGTGTCTCCCTCGAATTTGATATCTGAGGGTTTTACTTTTGACACCTCATTCACGATGTTTACATCGTGAGGAGCAACAATTTGGGAACCATCGTCCCAGTATGCCTTATACCCATTATATTCCCGGGGATTGTGAGAAGCAGTAATGATGATACCGCTCTGGCATCCCAGTTCACGGATAGCGAAGGAGAGCTCCGGTGTGGGTCTCAGGTCATCAAAAAGGAAGGCTTTGATGCCGTTTGCTGAAAATATTTGTGCACAGGTTTCGGCAAAATACCTGCTGTTGTTGCGGCAATCGTGTCCAATGGCTACTTTTATCAGGTCAAGGCTGCTGAAGTTTTCTTTCAGGTAATTTGCCAGTCCCTGAGTTGCTGCTCCTACCGTATATTTGTTGATGCGGTTGGTGCCTGCTCCCATGATTCCCCGTAAACCACCGGTTCCGAATTCCAGGTTTTTATAAAAAGCGTCAGTCAATTTGCCAGGATCCTCAGCTTCGAGCAGCTGTCTGACTTCTTCACGTGTTTGCTCATCGTAGGTACCAGAAAGCCATTCCTGAGCTTTTGCACGTACCTGTTGCGATACCAATTGATCACTCATTATTCTTTATTTAAAATTTTATTCAAACAGATTTTCAGGCTGTCTTTCCAGTAAGGGATACTTACCTGACAGTCAGATTTTATTTTCGATTTATCCAGTACACTGTAAAAGGGCCTTTTGGCTATGGTTGGAAATGCTTCGGACAACACCGGAACAACATGGCAGGAAGATTCTGTCAGTTCAAGGATTGCTTTGGCAAAGTCGAACCAGCTAGCTACTCCTTCATTTGCATAGTGGTAAATTCCTGTAGCAGTTTTTCCGTCCGGGTTTTCAGAATGACCAGCCAGGGAAAGGATGGTTTCAGCCAGGTCGGCAGCATAGGTAGGTGTTCCTGTCTGGTCAAAGACAACCCGCAGCTCCTGGCGCTCCTTTCCCAGTTTTAGTATAGTACTGACAAAATTCTTCCCGAAAGATGAATACAACCAGGAGGTACGTATGATGGTTGCCTGGGGGTTTTCTGCAAGGCAGTGCTCCTCCCCTTCCCGTTTGGTTATTCCATAAATACTTATTGGATGGGTCGGGTCTTTTTCGTTATAGGGCCTATACGCCTGACCATCAAAAACGTAGTCGGTTGACACGTGAACCAAACCGGCTCCGGCATTTTTAGCCGCCTTTGCCAGGTACCCGGGAGCCAGGGCATTTAATTTCCGTGCATTTTCAACATCTGACTCCGCATTATCCACTGCGGTATATGCTGCGCAGTTGATGATCAGCTGTGGATTATTTTTTGCAACAAACCGGGTGATTGCTGATTTGTCGGTAACATCAAGAGAATCATAGTCAGTAAACAGGAACTGCCAGTTTGGATAATTTGCGGAAAGCACCTTCAGTTCATTTCCCAGCTGTCCGTATGCTCCTGTAATTAAAAGCTTCATAAATTTAAATTAGATTATTGCATTTTTGTGGCAACCTGATTCTTTTTGATTTATTTCTCCTTTGTAAAAATAAAATTCATTTCTGCCTTATCAAAAAGTGGGGCACTCCTATCCTTTTCCGACAAAATGGGTTCCATGTCTTCCAGTTTCCAGGAGATATTCAGCCATGGATCATTCAGGTTGATGGCTCTTTCTGCCTCTTTACAATAAGGAGAGTCGCATTTATAGGCAAAGACGGCTGTTTCGGACAATACCGAAAAGCCATGTGCGAAACCTCCGGGGATGAACAGCTGTTTTTTATTTTGGCTATCCAGTTCCAGCCCGAACCACTGACCAAATGCAGGAGATCCTTTACGCAGGTCAACCGCCACATCAAATACTTTGCCTTCCACTACCCTGACAAGCTTTGCCTGTGCCCGGGGCTCCAGCTGGTAATGTAACCCACGCACCACACCCCGGGATGATTTAGATTCATTATCCTGTACAAACCGGGTTTTTATTCCGGCATTGAAATAGCGCTCTTCATGCCAGCTTTCAAAAAAGTATCCCCGGGGATCTTCAATAACCCTGGGTTCAATGACCAACAATCCGGGTATAGATGTTTTTATTACTTGCATTGTGATATTTTAAAAGGAGAGAATTTTATTATCTGCCAGTTTCAGCAGGTATTCTCCATATTGATTTTTATTCAGCGGTTTGGCCAGCTCTAACAATTGTTCGCGATCGATAAATCCCATTTTATAAGCGATTTCCTCAATACAGGAAATTTTCAGGCCTTGTCGCTGTTCAATGGTAGCGATAAAGTTTGAAGCCTGGAGAAGGCTGTCGTGAGTGCCTGTATCGAGCCATGCAAACCCACGGCCTAGCAGTTTTACATGCAAACGACTTTCCTCCAGGTAGATCCTGTTCAGGTCAGTAATTTCCAATTCACCCCGTGATGAAGGTTTCAGATTTTTAGCTTTTTCAACCACATCATTTGAATAGAAGTACAAACCGGTGACCGCATAATTTGACTTGGGATATTCTGGTTTTTCCTCAATGGAAACCACCTTTCCGCCAGCATCAAACTCAACAACACCATAGCGCTGAGGATCATTCACATAGTAACCAAAAACGAGAGCGCCTTCGTCAAGTTTTGCGGCATCTTCAAGAATAGATCTAAAGTTATACCCGTAAAAAATATTATCTCCCAGGATCATACACACCTTATCGTTACCGATAAATTCATCTCCTAAGATAAAGGCCTGTGCCAGTCCGTCGGGCGAAGGCTGAACCTTATAGGAGATCTGTAATCCCAGCTGATTGCCGTTTCCAAATAAATTCTCATACAATGAGATATCTGAAGGTGTGGAAATAATTAAAATTTCACGAATACCTGCCAGCATCAAAACAGACAGAGGATAATAGATCATGGGTTTATCGTAAACCGGAATAATTTGTTTTGAAATAGACCTTGTAATCGGATACAAACGCGTTCCGGCACCTCCGGCAAGTATAATTCCTTTCATGCTTGCTAAATTTTTAGATTTGTAAAATGAAGTCCAAAATTAATAAAATATAGATGTCTGCCATCATCCCGTGATACAAAAACAACATCAGGCACCCGGAGAGCAGTTAAAAGTAACGGAATTATCATCAGATTAAAATAAAATACAGAAAACCTTTGAAATAAAGGAATTAAGTTATATTTTTGCGCCCGTTTTAGAGCAATAATAAAGTCTAACTTATTAATTTTATTTAAATTACATGACAGAAAAAGAAGTTGAAAAAGCAGGGTCTGAAGTTCCTGAAGCAGACCATGTAAAAGTACAGGATGACAGCAATATTCCTGAAAATGCTACCGAAAATACTCCTGACGGTCAGGAGAAAACGGAAGAACCCGAAGAGGTTCAAGCCACAACTGAGAAAGAACCTGAGCAACCACAAGCCGAAACCGCAGAAAAAATTGATTTGGATAAGCTTTCAGAGGATGCCATTGCAGAAGCTGACAATGATTTTGACTGGGACAGTTTAGACAGTGGATTGGATGCCTACTCCAAAAAGCAAAGAACTGACCTGGAACAGATGTATGAAAACACACTCAATACCGTAACAGAAAAAGAGGTATTGGAAGGAACGGTTATAGCATTAAGCAAACGTGAAGTTGTTGTTGACATCGGCTACAAATCAGATGGAATAGTAAGTCTGAACGAATTCCGGTACAATCCGGAACTGAAGGTGGGCGACAAAGTGGATGTTTACATTGAGAGCCTGGAAGACAAGAAAGGGCAGATGATTCTTTCCCACAAAAAAGCCCGGGCTACCCGTTCATGGGATCGTGTGAATGAAGCACTGGAGAAAGATGAAATCATCAAGGGATACATCAAGTGCCGCACCAAGGGAGGTATGATTGTAGATGTGTTTGGCATAGAAGCCTTCTTGCCTGGTTCACAAATTGATGTGAAGCCCATTCGTGATTACGATATTTTCGTGGGAAAAACCATGGAATTCAAAGTCGTAAAGATCAATCATGAATACCGTAACGTGGTAGTTTCACACAAAGCACTGATTGAAGCAGAGCTTGAACAGCAGAAGAAAGAGATCATTGCTAAACTGGAAAAAGGACAGGTTCTGGAAGGAACTGTTAAAAACATTACTTCATACGGAGTATTTATGGACCTGGGTGGCGTTGATGGCCTGATCCATATCACTGATCTTTCCTGGGGCCGGATTTCTCATCCCACAGAAATTGTGGAACTCGACCAGAAATTGAATGTGGTTATCCTGGATTTCGATGACGACAAGAAACGTATCGCTCTTGGTTTGAAACAGCTCACCCCACATCCATGGGACAAGCTGGATGAGAACTTAAAAGTTGGAGATACCGTAAAAGGAAAAGTTGTGGTATTAGCCGACTATGGCGCGTTTGTTGAAATTGCACCCGGTGTGGAAGGTCTGATCCACGTATCAGAAATGTCATGGAGCCAGCACCTGAGAAGTGCACAGGATTTCCTGAAAGTTGGAGATGAAGTGGAAGCGGAGATCCTTACCCTCGATCGCGAAGACAGAAAAATGTCGCTGGGTATGAAACAGCTGAAAAATGATCCTTGGGAAAAAATAGAAAGTGATTTTGGTGTTGGAACAAAACATAAAGCAATTGTACGTAACTTCACCAACTTCGGTGTTTTTGTTGAAATCACAGAAGGCGTTGACGGCCTGATTCATATCTCTGATTTAAGCTGGACGAAAAAAATCAAACATCCTTCTGAATTCACTTCCATTGGAGAAGAGATAGAAGTTGTTGTACTTGATATTGATACAGAAAACCGCAGATTAAGTCTGGGTCATAAACAACTGGAAGAAAATCCATGGGATGTATTTGAAACCATCTTTACTACCGACTCTATTCATGAAGGCACAGTTATTGACCTGATGGATAAAGGCGCGGTTATTGCGCTTCCATACGGAGTAGAAGGATTCGCAACACCCCGTCACCTGGTAAAAGAAGACGGCACGCAGGCTAAACAGGATGAAAAACTGGATTTTAAAGTGATCGAGTTCAATAAATCGGCGAAAAGAATCATTGTTTCTCACTCCAGAATTTTTGAAGATGTCAAACGTGCTGAGGAATCAACCAAGCGGAAATCCCAGCGGTCATCTAAAAAATCAGTGAAAACCATGAATGATAATGTTGAAAAGACAACCCTTGGCGACATTTCTGATTTGGCTACCCTGAAAACCGAGCTGGAACAGAAGGAGAAAAATGAAAAATTGGAAAAAAACAACGACGGTAAAAATTAATCACTGAACGGGTGATTTTTCCAATCGATTTTCGTAAATTGTAGCATGTCAACAGAAATTCTGAAAAGGGAAGGATACAGCCTGGTTAGGGTTCATTCGGAAAAGCTGGATACTTATACAGCTCCGGATTTAAAAACAGAATTATTAGTACTCAGCAATTCGGGAGAAAATAATATACTCCTCGATTTGAGTAACTGTAAATACTGTGACTCATCAGGATTGCGCTCCATATTGGTCGGGAACAGGTTATGTGAAGACAACATCGGCACATTTATCCTATTCGGATTACAGCCCGATGTGGATTACCTGGTCAGGATTTCGATGCTGCATACCGTCCTGCTGATCACCAAAAATGAGGAAGAAGCAATCGGTTTGCTGGCAAAAAAGAATGATATGTAATTGAAATGTCTTTGGAATTAACCATATTGGGAAGCAGTTCTGCTCTACCCACGTCGGAAAGATACCCAACCGCTCAGGTACTTAACCTACTTGAGCGGTTTTTTTTGATCGACTGCGGGGAAGGAACTCAAATTCAGATCCGCCGGAATAAGATCGGCTTCGGGAAAATAAAAAATATTTTCATCTCTCACCTTCATGGCGATCATTTCTATGGGTTGATCGGACTGATCTCCACGTTCAACTTACTGGGCATCAATCACGATCTGCATATTTATTCCCCATCACAAATCAAAGATATTCTTCAGCCACAGATTGATTTTTTGAAAGCAGGTCTGCAGTTCAAGATTTTTTTTCATCCCCTGAATTTTAAAAAACCCCAGCTGATTTTTGAGGATAAGAAAACAGAAGCCTACTCATTTCCACTTCGTCACAGCATAAACTGCTGCGGGTTTCTGTTTCGGGAAAAACCCAGGGAGGCAAACATCAGAAAAGAATGTATTGATCAGTTTCAGATTCCCATTGATAAAATAAAAGAGATAAAGCAGGGAGCTGATTTCACCACTTCAAATGGCGATTCCATACCCAACCATCAACTAACCATTCCCCCACCTTCGCCCCGTTCGTTTGCTTTTTGTTCCGACACGGCTTTTCATCCTCCTGCGGCAGAATTTATTCAGGGGGTTGATTTGTTGTATCATGAAGCCACTTTTACTGAGGAGTTACGAAGCTGGGCCGATAAAACACTTCACTCCACTGCTGCCGATGCGGCTAAGATTGCCCGGATGGCAGGAGCAGGCAAGTTGGTGATTGGTCATTTCTCGTCGCGGTACGATGATCTGGCACCCTTCTTAAAAGAAGCCAGGGCCATCTTTCCAAACACCGAAGCTGCCCATGACGGTGAAACTTATTCTATTGAACAGCAATAGGTTGAACTAGTCCTTTTCCTGCGTTTTCTGATCTGAAAAAAATTTGTTGTTGAAATTCACTAAATACAACTTTTCCTCGGCCCGGGTAAAAGCCGTATATATCCAACGATAATAATCCTGGTTCATCCTTTCTTCGGGCAGGTATCCCTGGTCAACAAACACAGCCTTCCACTGCCCTCCCTGGGATTTATGGCAAGTCAGAGCATAGGCATACTTTACCTGCAGTGCATTATAAAAAGGGTTTTCCCGGATCTTGTTCCAGCGGGTTCTCTTATTTTTGATCTCCTGGTAATCCTCCGAGACCCTATCATAAAGCTGCCGGGACTGGTCAGCAGAGAGTGAAGCAGACTCCAGGGAAAGGGTATCCAGCATAATTTTGCAGTCAAGCTCCACTCCCTGGTAATCGATAAAACTGAGACAAACATTGGCAAAACGAAAATCATACAACTCTTCATAAGAATAGATAGAAATGACCTCGGCAATATCGCCATTGGCAATAAAATCGAGTTCGGGATTGTCGGCTGACCAGTGGTAATTATTTTTTACGACCATAAGCAAATCGCCCCGCTCTAACTCATTCTCCCGGAAGAGAATAGTGTTCCTGATGCCCAGGTTAAACAGATTTGCCCTTTTGTTTGACCGGGTAACAACGGTTGTTTCAAAAAGTCCGTATTGGCCATAACAGGAGTTAATGCTTTCAATCAGGTCTTCTCCGGAAACTCGCGTAACATCCGAAATATGTTTCAGCTCAAGCTGAAAAAATCCGGAATGGTTTCCCTGTTCAATCAGCTGACGGATGTGGGTTGCACAGGAAAGTATACCTGAATCGGCACTCTGACGAACCACTTCATTCAGCACAAATTCTTTCACCTCAAAACCATGCTTTTGAAAAAACAATTTCTCCAGGGCCGGACTGATGCTTAATCCTACAGGAGGAAGTTGCGCTGTATCGCCCACCAGGATCAATTGACAGTTTACCCCGGAATAAACATATTCCAGCAAATCTTCCAACAACCGGCCACTTCCAAAAAAAGAATTTTCATTTTCCTGGTTAGATATCAAAGATACTTCGTCGACAATAAACCAGGTATTTTTATGCAGGTTTTTATCCAGGACAAATCGTCCCATTCCGTCAGTTGAGGATTGCTGCCGGTAAATCGTTTTATGAACTGTATATGCGGGCATGGAAGAGTAGGTGGCCATAACTTTTGCCGCCCGCCCTGTTGGAGCCATTAACAAAACCTTCCTTTCCAGGGTACTCAGCGTTTGGGCAATGGCTTTTATCAAGGTTGTTTTTCCTGTTCCGGCAAATCCTTTGATCAACAGAATCAAATCTTTTTCTTCCCGAACAAATACAGACGAAAAACCCTCCATAAGTTCTCGCTGGCAAACTGTTGGAGTGAAGGCCAAATGTTTTTCGAGAAGACTAATTACATGATTTTTTATCATAGCTGCTAAAATAACAAAGACCAAAGGATTCTTATTTGTTTTTTTTTATAATTTTGCAAGCAACCGACTATAATAATAAAGAAATTATTCATTAACAGATATTAAAAAACATTTTATTCACATGAAAACCATTCTTCAAATTGTACTTGCTATTGTTGCAGTTGGCCTGGCTTATTTAATTTATCAAGGGATTCAGCACCCTATTGAATTTGAAAAAGCCAGAGAAGCCAGGTATCAGGCTACCATTGAAAAACTGAAAGAGGTTAGAAAAGCTGAGTTAGCCTACCGTGAAGTATACGGCCGTTTTACCGGAAGCTGGGATACACTGATCGATTTTGTGAAATACGATTCATTAAGAAACGTAAGAAAGATTGGTGAGTTAACCGATAGTATGATAGAAGCCGGGCTGACGGAAAGGAAAGCCATGAGGCTTGGCCTCATTATCCGTGATACGATACGGGCCAGCGTTCTTGAAACAGTGTTCGGCCCTGGGTACAATGCCGACCAGTTGAAGTATATTCCGGTACCCGACACTGTAGCGGAATTTGGGCTTGGAGCAAATATTATTATGACCGGATCGGGAATCCAGGTTCCCGTTTTCGAAGCCAAAGCACATAATAATATCATCTTGAGAGGCCTCGACAAACAGTTTGTAATTAACCTGAACGAACAACGCAGGTTAAATGAAAAGTATCCGGGATTAAAGGTAGGTTCACTTACTGAAACAGTTAACAATTCAGGCAACTGGGAATAATCAGGATGGAAACTGTTATTACAGATCCGGCTTTCGATCACCAACGAACTGAAGAATATAAATTATCCATCCAGGTCAGCCTGGATGGATTTTATTTTACTATCCTTCAGCCTGATAAAAACAAGCTGATGAAGCTGGTTGATTACCCGGCATCCATCCGTTCCGAACATTTCCTGTTGCGCAGGTTTACAGAATGGTATGACAATCATGACCTGCTGTCTCAAAACTATGCAGCTATCCGGGTGATCTGTCCTACCGATAAATTCACCCTCGTTCCCGGGGAGTTTTACAATTATGAAAAACAACGTCATCTTGCAGGATTAACTTTTCAGCTGGAAGAAGACTTTCGTGTTTTCGATAATTATCTGCCGGAATTGGCAGGGAACTTACTATTTGCTATTCCCAATGATCTTCACCTTTTCCTGGATCAAAAATTCATCCGGTACCGGTTAGTCCACCCCCTGGCTGTAATCTTCCCGCATATCACGATCATTGCTGAGCAATTTAAAAATACCCTGTTGTTGTTATTCGAAAACAAACGGCTGTATCTGATGCTGTTTGCAAACAAAACCCTGCTTGTAGCCAACAGTTTTTATTATTCACATCCCAATGATGTGGTTTATTATGTACTTTCGGTGATCAATCAGCACCATATTCCCCGGAAGGATGTAACTCCGTTTACGGCAGGAAAAATAGCTGAGGATGATCCCATCTATAGCCAATTAAAAAAGCATTTCAGCAACGTGGGTTTATTTCTGCCGCGGATCAATTGTCATAATGCTTTTTATAAGGTTCCGCTTCAACATTTTAATTCTCTGTTTTAACTATGCGTATTGTTGGAGGCAAATACAAAGGGAGAATTTTCTCTCCCAACAAAAGGTTTTCATCGCGACCGACAACCGACATGGCAAAGGAGGCGTTATTTAATATTCTGTCAAACCGGTACGAATTTTCCGCGCTGAATATTCTGGATCTCTTTTCGGGAACAGGAAGCATCGGATATGAGTTTATCAGTCGTGGTGCCGAAACAGTTACCTTTGTAGAGCTCCACTCTGCACACACACAATTTATCCGGGAAGTTACAGAGAAGCTGGATATAAACAACATCAGGATCATCCGCGGTGATGCCTTTCGGTTTTTGAAAAACTGTCGTGAGCAATTTGATATAATTTTTGCTGATCCCCCCTTTGATCTGCCCGGTATAGGGGAAATACCGGCTGCTGTATTGGACTCCGGAGTGCTTCACCCAGACGGATTATTCATTTTGGAGCATTCAAAAAGCTTCAGTTTCTCCCACAATCCGTATTTCAAAGAAATGAGGATGTACGGAAAGGTTCATTTCAGTTTTTTTAGTTTTCAGACGAATAATTCAACAACACCTCTTAACCCGACAGATGGAGATTGATTCGATACGTAATGATTACAACCATTCAGGATTGAGTAGAGACCATCTTGAGAAGGATCCTTTCAGGCAATTCGAAATCTGGTTAAACGAAGCCATCACTTCCGGAGAAAAGGAGCCGACAGCCATGTCTTTAGCAACAGTTGGTGAAGGAGGGATTCCCCAGTCGAGGATTGTTTTGCTCAAATTTCATGACCGCGATGGATTTGTTTTTTTCACGAATTACCATTCTGAAAAAGGCAAATCGTTAGAAAAAAATCCTTCGGCGAGCCTTCATTTCTTCTGGCCATCTCTGGCAAGGCAGGTACGGATTACCGGGAGAGCAAAAAAGACGGAACACCATATTTCAGAAAAATATTTCCATTCGCGGCCGCTTGAAAGCCAGATAAGTGCCTGGGCATCGCCGCAGAGCGAGAAAATCTCTTCGCGTCGATACCTGGAGGAGCAGGTTGCCGCTTTCAGGGATAAATTTGCCGGAGCAGCACCTCCCCTGCCCGGCTTTTGGGGAGGTTACAGAGTTATTCCCGATAAAATAGAATTCTGGCAGGGTCGAAGCAACCGGCTTCACGATCGTTTGCTTTATATGAAAACAGAAAACTGCTGGGAGGTTGTTCGGTTGGCACCCTGATCTGTAGGAGGGTTATTCAAAATCCAGGTTAAATTTCTGTTTTAACAGTTCCAGACCGGGATTTTTTTTCAGCATTTCCATATATTTTTCCACGTCGGTATAAATTATTTTTTCCTTTTGAGTTTCATCAATTTGGGTAATCAGCTGAATTTTAGAGTTTCGCAGTTCTTTCCTGAGCCACGAAACAAGTTCGGGTTTGATGCTGTTGATCAGGTCTTCCTGAACTGAATTATCAATCCGTATGACCAACCGGAAGTTTTTGTCTAAAGCAGGACTTTTGGTGAGAGTGGACTGTAAATTAGGCCGGTCTTTCAGGCGGGCGACAAACTCATCCCATTTGACTTTCAGTTCGTCTGTTGAAAATTCTTTTGTTTCACCAACGCGATGAAAAATTTCGTGTTGTTCTTTTGCAGAAAGCTTTTCGTCATTGAACTTTCCTGCAAGTGCATCTTTAATGGAAGGCCCTTTTATTTGGCTGGTTAATTTGCGTACTGTTTTTCTGGCAACTGATTTTTCTTCTGCAGGTACATTTCTTTTACCCGATTGACCACCCGATTTGGATTTTCCTGAAAAAATGGGAAGGAGGATTTCATCGGAATCTTCCTCGTCAGCTATTTTTTTTTTAAGGTTAGCTGCGCTATCCTGATCAGGGCAAGTTCAATAAGCAGTCTTTTATTCTGACTGGTTTTATACTGCATATCACAAGTATTGCTAATGCCAAGGGCTTGCATTAAAAAATCACCTGAGCAAGTAGCCGCCTGTATTTTATAGCGTTCTTTAATCTCACCACCTACCTCCAGTAGCTGCAGAGTAATAGGATCTTTACAAACCAACAGATTTCTCAGATGGTTACTCAGTCCATTCACAAAGTGATGTCCGTCAAATCCATGATTTAAAATATCATCGAAAACCAACAGGACATCCGGCACCTCATTCTTCAAAAAATGATCTGTCAACCGGAAATAATAATCGTAATCGAGTACATTTAAATTGGCAATCACATCCTGGTAGGAGAACTCTTTTCCGGAAAAGCTGACAATCTGATCGAAGATAGAGAGTGCATCCCGCATAGCGCCATCAGCTTTTTGAGCAATAATATTCAAAGCCTCTTTTTCGGCTTTCACCCCCTCATTTTTTGCCACATATTCCAGGTATTCAGCGATATCGGAAATACCAATCCTGTTAAAATCAAAAATCTGGCACCGCGACAAGATGGTTGGGATTATTTTATGTTTTTCGGTAGTCGCTAAAATAAAAATGGCATGCTTTGGTGGTTCTTCCAGGGTTTTCAAAAAAGCGTTAAATGCCTGAGAGGAGAGCATATGAACTTCATCAATGATATAGACGCTGTATTTTCCAACCTGCGGGGGTATTCGAACCTTATCGATCAGCAACCGGATATCGTCCACTGAATTATTGGAAGCGGCATCCAGTTCATGGATATTGAATGAACGACTTGTATTGAAAGCTTTGCACGATTCACACTGGTTACAGGCTTCCATGTCGGCTGAAAGATTGGAGCAATTGATGGTTTTGGCGAAAATACGGGCACAGGTTGTTTTTCCCACTCCCCGGGGGCCACAGAACAGGTAGGCATGAGCCAGCTGATTGTTCTTAATTGCATTCTTTAATGTTGTTGTGATTGATTTTTGGGCAACAACGGTATCAAAGGAATCAGGTCTGTATTTTCGTGCAGAAACGATAAAATTTTCCATCTGTATTTACATTCTTTCTCAAAAAATCAAAGATAAACATTTCTGCATTTTAGGCGGGGAAAAATTATTAACAATTTCATTTCTCACGTCAGAGCTGTTTTATAGGTCAGCAGAGCCCGTTCCCTGGCAAATTTATGTTCAACCACAGGAGGAGGATAAGATTTGGTTCCGGCTTCAGGAACCCATTTTTTAATATATTCCCCCTTAGGATCGAATTTATGCTGCTGGGTTTCAGGATTAAATATCCTGAAGTAAGGAGCTGCATCACAACCTGTGCCGGCAGCCCATTGCCAGTTTCCGTTATTAGAGGCCAGTTCATAATCGAGCAGTTTTCCCGCGAAATATGCTTCTCCCCAGCGCCAGTCAATGAGCAGGTGTTTGGTCAGAAAACTCGCGACAACCATACGAACGCGGTTATGCATCAACCCGGTTACATTCAGCTCCCGCATCCCCGCATCAACCATCGGGTAACCCGTTTCTCCCTTGCACCAGCGTTCAAACTCTTTTTCATTGTTACGCCACCGGATAAATTCATAAGACGGCCTGAAGGCTTTTCCGACAACATGTGGGAAATGATACAGGATGGTACTGAAAAAATTACGCCAGATAAGCTCATTCAGAAAAGTATCAGACCACATTTGACTTTTTATTGTGAGTTCACGAATACTTACCGTTCCAAACCTCAAATGAATGCCCAGTTTTGTTGTACCATCAGCAGCAGGGATATCCCGTATGGTGGCATATTCACGAATTTTTTCCTCCTGTATGGCAGGAGGTGAAACCGCTGTAATACTTTTTTCAAATCCCAGATCGCTCAACCCGGGAACAGGAAAAGGTTTTGTCCTCAGAGATCTGTCTATTAACCTTTCCGACGGGTAAACAGACAAAACTGTATCTTCCAACACCTGTTTCCATTTCCGGCTATAGGGAGTAAAAACAGTATAAGGGGTACCATTCTCTTTTACTATTTCATTCTTATCGAAGATCACATGATCTTTATAAGCATGAAAACCAATACCTTTCGAATTTAGAAATCTCTCTACCGCACGATCACGCTCCAGCGCATAAGGCTCATAATCTACATTGGTAAAAACATTTTTAACTTCATACTCCCGGGTAATCTGTCGAAATATTTCCAGAGGAATCCCGTGAAAGATCTTTAAAGAGCTGCCCCACATTTCAAATGCTACCTTTATACGTAGTACTTCAGCATAGACAAATGAAACCCGGGCATCGTTCTTATATTCAAGCTTATCCAGAATTCCAGAATCAAAAATGAATACCGGCAAAGTGGGAAGACCAGATTGAAGAGCATGAAATAACCCGTGATTATCGTTAAGCCGCAAATCGCGACGAAACCAAAATAAGTTGACTGGTATCATCTGTTTCGTATTGGTTATTTTATTCAGGAACAGAAAAAATTATCAATAAATTCCTGCGATGCCAGGTGGTGACCATTTTTTATAGCCGTTTGTTTCCATAATTATATCCATTTTCTTTTCTTTACATATCCATATAACCCGGCTGAAGGTACAAAGTTTCAGGTAAACATGAGTAATTGGCAGAAAATAGAATTTATTAGGAATAACTAATAACGAAAGACGATGAAAGGATTTGCGAGTGACAACAATTCAGGAGTTCATCCATTGATATTCCAGGCGATGATGGATGCCAATCAGGATCACGTAACAGGTTATGGTGGTGATCCCTATACAGCCCGGGCCATTGAAATATTCAGGGAAAAATTTGGAAGTGACACCAGGGTATTTTTTGTTTTCAACGGGACAGGTGCCAATGTGCTTGGCTTATCTTCTGTTACGCGAAGTTTTCACTCCATCATTTGTGCAGAGACAGCACACATTGAAGAAGATGAATGTGGAGCTCCGGAGAAGTTTACCGGATGTAAACTGCTTCCGGTGAAGGCAGTAAACGGCAAGGTTACGGTTGAACAAGTTCTTCCTCACCTCAAGGGGTTTCAATTTGAGCACCATGCACAGCCCCGGGTAATATCCATTTCCCAGGTAACAGAAATGGGAACGGTTTATCAGCCAGCCGAGATTCGGGAGCTGGCAGATCTGGCCCATCGTCATCACATGTTTCTTCACATGGATGGCGCCCGCATAGCCAATGCAGCCGTAGCGCTTGACATGGATTTTAAATCATTTACAAAAGATTGCGGAGTAGATGTGTTATCCTTTGGTGGCACAAAAAACGGCATGATGCTGGGTGAAGCGGTGTTATTTTTTAATTCCGGGCTCAGTTCCGACACCCGGTATTTACGCAAGCAGAGCATGCAGCTTTATTCCAAGATGAGGTTTGTAGGTGCTCAGTTCGTGGCTTATTTCGAAAACGACCTTTGGAAAGAAATGGCCACCCATTCCAACAGGATGGCTGAATTATTGGCGTCAGAAGTGGCTCAGATACCAAAGATCAACATCACGCAACCCGTGGAAGCCAATGGGATTTTTGCTGAAATCCCCCCACAACTCATTGAACCCCTGCAAAAACAATTTTTCTTCTATATATGGAATGAAAAAACTTCGGAAGTGCGCTGGATGACTTCCTTTGACACAACCGAAGAGGAGATCCGTCAATTTGTGAAATGTATAAAAACACAATTGAAGACATAAAGCACTCCGTTGCAGGATCCGGGGTAGAACGGGATTCCATCAGCGGGTACCTGAATATACCAATAAACTCAACAGAATGAAGCTGTTCAATTATTATCCCAGCAATCCGCGCAAGCTGGATCCCAAACTGGAAAAACGGATCTTCATCCACAGTCTGGTATTCCCTGCTGCATTTGTTTTGTTGTGTTGGATAATCGAATTGATAAAGGCAACCACCTCCATTCATTTTGTCAGGTTAGGCGTTTACCCACTTCACTGGAAAGGATTGCCGGGAATCCTTTTTTCTCCGCTTATACATTCAGGGTACAACCATCTGATATCCAATTCTATTCCTTTGTTCATCCTATTTTTTGCACTCATCTATTTTTACCGGCGTATATCGTATCGAATATTTTTTCTTCTATACATTTTATCGGGCATTTCGGTATGGCTTGTGGGTCGCGAGGCCTGGCATATCGGGGCAAGCGGAGTTATTTATGCACTGGCAGCCTTCCATTTTGTGAGCGGAATTATCCGGAACGATATTCGTTTGCTTACCCTGTCAATTGTTGTTGTTTTTTTGTATGGTGGTCTGATCTGGGGCATCTTCCCGATTGATCCTAAAATTTCATGGGAAGGACATCTGTGGGGAGCAGTATCCGGTGTTTTCCTGGCTTTTTATTACCGGAAGTATATCATACGGCGCGACAAATTCGACTGGGAAGAAGAAGAAGAAAAAGATGATGATGAGGAGGAGGAGGATGGAGATCAGGCAGGGGAAGGGAGAAATACTGTAGAAGAAAAAAGAACACCTCCTGTTGATGGAAGTACTGGATAAATTTAAAACAGTCTCTGAAAATATGTGCAAAAACTTTTCGTAATCATGTCAACTGTTTCCACAATGAACTATTTTTGCCAGGTATGGGAAAGTATGGACAGGAATAAAATTTTGTAATTCACAAAACATGGCATTAACTATTGAGAATATTTTACTAATTGGATCTATTCTTCTTTTCATTTCGTTATTCGCAGGAAAAACGTCTTTTAAGTTTGGGATTCCTGTCTTACTCCTCTTCATCACAATTGGGATCCTTGCCGGTTCGGAGGGTATCGGGGGCATTTATTTTAATAATCCGAAGACTGCTCAGTTTATTGGAATTGTGGCGTTAAATTTCATTTTGTTTTCCGGGGGACTTGATACCGATTGGCAGGCAATCAAGCCGGTATTCTGGCATGGTTTTACTCTTTCAACCCTGGGGGTGATGTTAACTGCCCTTACCTTAGGGATGTTTGTTTGGGCGATCACAGACTTCACCATATACGAGGCATTGCTGTTAGGCTCCATTGTTTCATCGACCGATTCAGCCGCTGTCTTTTCCATCCTCCGGTCAAAAAGCCTGGCGCTCAAAGGCAACCTGAGGCCTACCCTTGAACTCGAAAGTGGGAGCAACGACCCCATGGCATACATTCTTACCATTTTCTTTACCGGAATGGTAGTGAACCAACACACCCATTTGATAACCATTATCCCCATGTTTCTTATCCAAATGATCCTGGCTGCACTTATCGGATTATTATTTGGAAAAATGAGCACCTGGGTTATCAATAAAATAAAATTTGATTATGAAGGGCTCTATATTGTGCTGGTTATTGCGATCATGTTTTTCACTTTTTCTTTCACCGATTTCATAAAAGGCAATGGTTTTCTGGCTGTATATATATGTTCTGTTTTTTTAGGTAATCAGGATATTATTCATAAGAAAAAAATATTAAAATCGTTTGACAGTTTTGCATGGCTGATGCAAATTGTATTGTTTCTTACGCTGGGATTGTTGGTTTACCCGAGCCATATCTTAATGGTGGCGGGGATAGCCATGTTGATCTCCCTGTTCCTGATTCTGGTAGCACGACCGTTGAGTGTATTCTTTTGTCTTATACCCTTCAAAGTTGATAAAAAAAGTAAGGTGTTTTTTTCATGGGTAGGACTTCGCGGTGCTGTACCCATTGTGTTTGCAACCTATCCTTTGCTTGCCGGTGCAGAACAAGCCAACATGATATTCAATATTGTATTTTTTATTTCAATCACATCGGTGGTCATCCAGGGCACTTCTTTGACAGTAGTAGCCAAATGGTTGAAACTGACAATTCCCGAGGAACTGAAGATTCGAACAAAAATAGACATGGAGCTGACTGAAAGTATCAAATCGCTCCTCACACAGGTAGAGATACCCAAAAAAAGTTCCGTTGCTGGAAAACAGGTAGTTGAATTGGGCTTACCACCTACTACCCTTATAGCTTTCATTGTAAGAGACAGAAAATACATTACTCCCAATGGTTCAACTGAGATACAATCAGGAGACAAACTTTATATTCTTGCAGAAAATAAAGAAGCCCTTTCGGTTGTATTTACCTGTTTAAAAATGACTAAAAATTAATGTTAAGTTGCTGTAGAATCAAAATAGCCATGATTTCTTCAGGGTTCATCAAAAAGTACTATTTTTGCCCATAAATCAGAAGTTCATTAAAGGATGATTAGCAGAAGGATTATTCGTACTAAGGTGTTGCAGATGTTATATGCGTATTACACCTCGTCAGATAAGACGCTTGACAGCATAGAAAAAGAGCTGTATTTTTGTATTCGTAAAAGTTACGATCTTTATCATTATCTGATGATTTTGATCCTTGATATTGCAGACTATGCCGAGCGACGGATTGAAATCAGGAAAAACAAACACCAGCCTACCTACGATGACCTTCATCCCAACACGAAATTCACAACCAACCAGATCATTCAGCTTCTTCGTGAGAACAGGCAGCTCAACACCTATACGCAACAATATAAAATGAGCTGGATCAATCATCCCGAACTCATCAAAGACATGTATTCCTCTCTCACCGAATCAGATATCTACAAAACATACATTGAGGAAACAAGTCAGTCGTTTGCTGAAGACCGGAAATTTATCGAAAAAGTATTCAACCAGATTATTCTTCTCACCGAAGATCTGTATGAGATATTGGAAGAGCAAAGCATTTACTGGAATGACGATATTGAATTTGTCATTTCCATGATCAATAAAACCCTCAAACAATTCCATCCTTACTCTGACAGCAGTCAGAAACTGATGCCCATGTTTAAAGACCAGGATGACAGCGATTTTGCTAAAAATCTTTTAAGAAAATCTATCATTAATCACGATGAGTTGCGGGGTCTGATCAAGGAGCATTCAAAAAACTGGGATCTTGAACGGATTGCCTTTATGGATATCCTCATCATGCAGCTTGCCATAACAGAATTCATATGGTTTCCCTCTATACCGACAAAAGTTTCCTTGAATGAATACATTGAGCTTTCAAAAATGTACAGCACCGAAAAAAGCAGAAATTTCATCAATGGAATTCTGGATAAAACCCTTAAAGACCTGAAGAGTTCAGAGAAAATCAATAAAATAGGCCGGGGATTAATTGGTGAATCTTAACCGTAGGTGGAAAAAACCAAAACTAATCATTACTTTTGCCTGATTTATAATAAATTTGATAATAATTAAAACAAAAAAAATGATAAACAATTTATTGATGATGCAGCCCGAAGGGCAGGATGCCAATCCGTTAATGAGCTTTCTGCCGTTAATTCTTATCGTAGTGGTCTTTTATTTTTTCATGATCCGCCCGCAGATGAAGCGACAAAAAGAAATTCGTAAATTCCGTGAAAGCCTTGCCAAAGGAGACAAGGTAGTTACAACTGGGGGAATTTACGGACGGATTATTGAAGTAAAAGAGACAACCATTATTCTGGAAGTTGCCAAAGATGTTCATATTAAGGTAGATAAAAACGGGGTGATCAAGGACATGTCTGACGCTCCCCAGCCACGTTAAACAGGATTATTCGGATTATGCGAATACCGGTAAAGGTCAGGTGTTTTTCAGACATTAAATCTGAAGTGCATAATATCGCCATCCTGAACCACGTATTCCTTACCTTCCACAGCAATTCTTCCGGCTTCCCGGCAGGCGTGTTCTGATCCCAGTCTGACATAGTCATCGTACTTGATTACTTCTGCCCGGATGAATCCTTTTTCAAAATCAGAATGGATAATTCCTGCTGCTTTGGGGGCTTTGATTCCTTTTATATATGTCCATGCCCTGGTTTCGTCGGGACCGGTTGTAAAAAATGTTTCCAGGTTAAGCAAACGATATGCAGTATGAATCAATTTGTTTACACCGGGCTCATCTAACCCCAGCTCTTCCAGGAAAAGCAACTTTTCTTCATAAGTTTCCAATTCTGCAATATCGGCTTCTGTTGCAGCAGCTATAACCATGAATTCAGCATTTTCACTTTTTATGGCCTCTCTGACTGCTTCAACATAGAGGTTGCCCGATCTGGCTGAATTTTCATCCACATTACAAACATACAGAACCGGCTTATTGGTTAACAGAAAAAAATCTTTCGATAGTTTCTCTTCCTCCTCCTGCAGGTCTACTGTTCGTGCCGATTGTCCTTTTTCAAGTACTGATTTGTATCGCAGAGCTATTTCATACAATTTTTTAGTTCGGGAATCGCTTCCATGCTTCACCTGTTTTTCAAGCTTTTCAATCCGGTTATCAATCGTTTCCAGGTCTTTCAGCTGCAGCTCCGTATCTACTACCTCTTTATCACGTACCGGATCAACAGTTCCATCCACATGGGTGATATTATCGTTATCAAAACAACGCAATACATGGATGATTGCATCGGTTTCCCGAATATTCCCCAGAAACTGGTTTCCCAACCCTTCCCCTTTGCTGGCTCCTTTCACCAGACCAGCAATATCGGAAATTTCCACAGTAGTCGGGACTATTCTTTTGGGATGATCAATCTCAGCCAGCCTTACCAGTCTTTTATCGGGAACCGAAATCACACCAATATTGGGATCAATGGTACAAAACGGGAAATTTGCCGATTGTGCTTTACTACTGGACACACAATTAAAAAGCGTAGATTTACCTACATTGGGTAAACCAACGATCCCACATTTTAATGCCATAACTCTGTTTTATAATTTATCGCGCAAAGGTAATGTTTATTGACCTTCATTCCCTCATTTTTTTTTAAATCCTGCAAATTCTTAGAGACTGTTTTGATTTTGTTTTTTAGAAATATTCTGATGTATTTTTTTGCTCAGACAAGGAAAAATTGACGCGAATAGGTGAACAAAACTCTACCCTCACGTTATGAATGTTTTTGCTACTATTGTCATATATTTGAAGCATATTTATGAAACAGGCCGCAGGTACCTGAAAATATAAAACCGATTCATTAAACTTTTCGGTATTCAGCTGGTCATACTGATAAATTCTGATGATGCAAAATGATGACCAGGAAATTATTGCTCAATTAAAGCAGGAAAGTACCCGGGAGGTTGCTTTTCACCGCCTGGTAAGTATGTATCAGGAGCCGTTGTACTGGCATGTCAGGAAAATTTTGCTGAGTCATGAAGACAGCGATGACGTACTCCAAAACACCTTTATTAAAGTCTGGAAAAGCATTCACAAGTTTCGTGAGGAATCATCTCTTTATACCTGGTTATACCGGATTGCAACCAATGAAGCAATCACCTGTTTAAATAACAACAAACGGAGAAGCATGCTTCCACTGAACGAGGTAAGCGATATCCTGATGCATAATCTGAATTCAGATCCCTATTTGGAAGGGGATAAAATTCAATTAAAGCTGCAAGAAGCCATCGTCCAGCTTCCCGAAAAACAAAGAATTGTATTTAATTTAAGATATTTTGATGAAATGAAATATGACGATATGGCGGCAATACTTGATACATCGGTAGGAGCACTGAAGGCATCCTACCACCACGCGGTGAAAAAGGTAGAAGAATACATGAAAAACACTGACTAAGCAATTGAAATTAAACTTTTTTTATTTTAAAAAGTCAAACAGTTAAATAAGGAAGAGATGAAAGAAAATAAAAAAAATGTTCCTGAATCATCGAAATTAAAAAATGAGCTGCCATTTGTTGTGCCAGCTAATTATTTTGATGATTTCTATGCCAGGCTTCACACCAGGCTGGAGACTGAGGAGCTTGTTCTTCCAAAGAAAAGAAACAAAGTTATCAGGCTGCTTAAACCTGCATTTGGTTTGGCAGCCAGTTTTGCTTTGATAATCATGCTGGTTTATTGGCCTGTAAAAACCTATCTTCCGAAATATCTGGCAAAAACGAAAAATATTGAAACCGGAATATCGAATGAAGATGAGACTTACCTTTCCATGATCAATAATTTAGACGAAAACTCTTTTTTTGCCCTTCTCACAGAAGTTTCAGAACCAGAACTCCTCCAGGAGGTTGGGCTTAATGAGGATGAGTTTCTCAGCTACCTGAGTTCCAGTATTTCTGACTATGAGATATTTATACAATCTGAAAATTAAAAGTATTAATTATGAAGCGATTAATAACCTTCCCTATATTATTCTTCTGTATGTTGGCCTCCTTTGCTCAGCACAGGGATAAGGCAGATGAGGATTGGTGGGAAAAATTCCGCTCCGAGAAAGTAGCCTTTCTGTCTACCTTTTTGGAACTGACGCCTGGAGAAGCACAAAAATTCTGGCCCGTTTACAACCAGCTGGAAAAAGAACGCTGGGAAGCCCAGAAGCTACGTAAAGAGCTGGAAGAAAAAGTTTTAGAAGCCAAAGAATCTATGCCGGACCACAAGATTAAACAGCTCACCCGTGAGTTTGCCGGCAGTTTAAAAAAGGAAGCCGATATGTTGGCTGTTTACAATGAAAAATTTCTGGAGATCCTTCCTCCGGGAAAAGTGTTGAAACTCTATAAAGGAGAAAATGAGTTCCGGATGCACATGATCAAAAAATTCAGGGATAAAAGGAGGAATAGCGAATAATTCTGCCGCAAAAAAAAAAGAATTCACATTCATTATTCATGCAATGTGAATTCTTTTTTTGATCACCTGTCAGCCCTTTCGAGCTAATTGGGAAACAAAAAACCTACAGCGATTTAAACCATTCCTGAAAGTATTTTCCTACCCAGGGTGTTTCTTTCATTTCCCCCTGAATAGCCCCAACCAGACTCAATATCCAGAAAACAAAAACCAGGATAGAAATAATCCATCCGATAATAGGAATAAACGATAATACCAAACCCAGTAGGTAAAGTCCTAAAAGCTGCCGGATATAGTAACTGGCAAATTCATCTTTTTCGTTACTGTTAATAACCAGCGCAATGATCCAACCAATAATTGTAATGTGGGCGACAATAGCTTTTGTTTTTCCATCCATAACTTTAAAATTTAAAAGTTTGTCGAAAAGTACACAATTTTAATTGTCTGACATAGAAAATTTACAATTATTATTTTTTTGATTTGCAAAATTTTAAACTCTTAAAATAACAGAGCTTAAAGGGTTGATCAAACGTCGTAATTAAAATTTCTCAGGTGATGTCCCATACGGTCTCTTTTGGTTTTCAGGTATTTCTGATTATAACTATTGGGTTTAATTTCTATCGGGATAATTTCGGTTACTTCAAGGCCAAAGCCTTCAAGTCCTACACGTTTCACGGGATTATTTGTCAGGAGCCGCATTTTGGTTAATCCGAGGTTACGTAATATTTGGGCTCCCACGCCATAGTCTCGCTCATCGGCTTTGAATCCCAGGTGCAGGTTTGCATCGATAGTATCCATTCCCTGTTCCTGTAATTTATAGGCAGCAATTTTATTGAACAGTCCAATACCACGACCTTCCTGCATCATATAAACGACAACACCCTTTCCTTCTTTTTCAATCATTTCCATTGCTCTGTGCAGCTGGTCGCCGCACTCGCACCGCAAGGAGCCAAAGATATCGCCAGTCATGCACGAAGAATGAACACGTACGAGGACAGGTTCATTGGCGTCCCATTTTCCTTTTATGATGGCGACATGTTCAGCGCCATTTGATTTTTGGCGAAACGGCACGATGGTGAAATCGCCAAATCGGGAAGGCAGTTTTACCTCTTCGCCCCGTTCGATCAGGCTTTCGCTTTGTAAAAGAAAGGAGATCAAGTCTTTAATAGAGACTATTTTCAGATTAAATTTTTCAGCCAGTTTCACCAGTTGGGGCAATCGTGCCATGGTGCCATCGTCATTCATAATTTCCACCAGCACTCCTGAGGGGTACAAACCTGACAACCGGGTCAGGTCGACTGCTGCCTCAGTATGTCCGCTTCTGCGTAATACGCCCCTTTCCTTTGCTTTTAACGGAAAAATATGTCCGGGGCGAGCCAGTTGTTCGGGCCGGGTATGTTTATCTACCAGCAACTTAATGGTGGCAGCCCTGTCATGTGCCGATATTCCGGTGGTAACTCCGGAAGCAATGGCATCAACCGATACGGTAAACTGAGTTTCGTGATGAGAGGTATTCTGTCCCACCATTAAATCCAACTGCAACTCTTCACAACGCTTTTCTGTCAGGGCGACACAAATCAATCCCCGACCGTGAATGGTCATAAAATTGATAATTTCAGGCGTAATTAACTCGGATGCTACAATAAAATCACCCTCATTTTCCCGATCTTCATCATCAACAACAATAACTAATTCTCCATTTTGAATTGCATTAATGGCTTCCGGAATAGAATTCAATTGAATATCTGACATCTTAACTCCTCATTTAATGAAGTGCAAAATTACAATAAATAATCGATTACATCCTGCATATTTTGCCCCGGGAAAGGATACTCCGAGAACTTTATAATTTCTTTAGATTGTATGACCGGATTCAGCTGAAGCTGCTCGTTTTGATTTTTCCCAGCTTGCCGGTTGTTTTCCCCCGAAGTACCTTATTATTCCACGAATTGCAGCATAATGGATGGATACGAAATAATAGGGAACAAAAAGCAGCTTAAACCGGAGCTTTTGATTTTCGAGGTACCAGCCAATGAGGGTGAGAAGGTAGCCAAAAAGTTGAAAGAGAAAAAACAGGGAATAGAACAGAGGAGATGAAAAGAAGCCGGTTTGCCACACGATGATGCCATTGATCAGAATCAGAAGGAACAGGGAAATGGGTGCCAGTGTCCATCTAAGTACTTTATGGGAGGCATATTGCCAGCTAAGCAAGCCATATTTAAAGGGGTTTAATAAAGATTTCAGCCGGAATAGTGTTTGCATACCGCCAGCAGCGATGCGTATTTTTCTTTTCAATTCTTCCTTCACATTTAATGATGCGGTTTCTTCGGCATAGGCGTTGGGAGTGTAGGCAATTTTATAACCTTTTTGTGCGATGCGCAGAGAAATGATAAAATCATCAAGGATGGTATCGGTTTCTACCTCCTCAAAAAGTTCTTTTCTTATGGCGAAAAGCTCTCCAACGGCACCCACAGCTGAGTTCAGTTCGGCATCCAGTTTTTTCACCCATGATTCAAATCTCCAGTACAGGCCTTCACCTGCGGCAGCTGCGTCATCAGCCACATTCTCCACTATTCTTTTCTCTCCTGCAACACAGCCAATTTCCGGGTTACTAAAGCTGCTGACAATTTCCCGGACTGCATTTTTGTTCAACCGCGTATTTGTATCAGAAAAAATAACTATAGGTGCCTGAACAAACTTCATTCCTCTGTTCATGGCATTCATTTTTCCCCTTCGTTCAGGTTGGTGATGAACTTCGAGTTCAGGAACATTCCGCAGGATATCAGGTGTACCATCATCTGAGCCATCGGTGACCCAAAGGTATTGCACTTTTTCCCGGGGGTAATCCAGCAGGAAAGAGTTCTCTACTTTCTGAAAAATAAAATCTTTTTCGTTATATGCGGTGACAAAAAGACAAACGTCAGGTTCAAATCCTGGTTCCTTATTTCCTGTTTCTTTGTGGAATAATCTCTTGATTCGGATAATGATATACAAAATCAACGGATACCCCACATAGGCATAGAAAAGAATAAAAAAGAAGATCCAGAAAAGAAGCTTTACTATCATTCAATATGTTTTTTATAAAAATCAGTGAGTGCTCCAGCCAGGGCTAAGTTATCAAATTTATTTTGAATATACTCGATGGCATTTTTACTGATATTCACAAATAGCTCCTTATCGGCGATCAACTGTTCAATTCCAGCAACAAATTCCTTTTCATTTTCAGCAATCAGGATATTTGTTCCCGATTGGGTAGCGATTCCTTCGGTACCGATAGGAGTAGAAACAATAGGTTTACCCAGTGCCATGCCCTCAATTATTTTGATACGCATTCCACTACCGGAGAACAAGGGTACGACCATAATAGATTTTGAGTTCATGAATTGATAAGCATCCGGCACTTCGCCCAGGAAAATGATATTCGGAACATTGAACCGGCGCACCAGCCAGTCGGGAGCTTTTCTTCCGGCAATATAGAACTTAAGTTCCGGAAATATATGGCGAATTTTTGGCCAGCATTTTTCGATAAACCAGATCAATCCTTCCTGGTTTGGTGACCATTCCAGGGAACCTATATGAAAAAGAGAGGGATGTTCAAGATTCTTTGAATGAGGGATCAGTACTGTAGTGTCGATACCTGTTGGAGAAACATGTGAGGGGCGTTTATTCCCTAAATTATCGAGAATAATCCCATCGCGCTCGGTAATGGGAACCAATAAATCATATTGATTAATAAAATTTTCCTCAAATTTCTTGATTCGTTTGGCTAGAATTTTCAGATAGAGATATTTTAATCCACTGGAAAGCAATGCGGTACGCTCCCATATTTCATGTTCAATATTGTGTGCGCGATACACAATTTTTGCTTTCGAGTATTGACGGATTAATGAGATATAGGGACAAACATACAGTCCTTCCAGCTGAATAATATCGAAATCATTACTTCGTAATATCATTTTTAACTCACGGGCGAAAGCTTTTGACACAAACCGGACAGCGTTGTAAGGTTTTCCTGAAAAGAAAAGATTCAGAAGTGCCGGGAAAGCTGAGATTTGGGCAGGAACACTAACCAATCTGAAGTCAGCCCAGTCTTTTACTGATTCGGGAATTTCAGATAGATCGGTATGGTGTTTTTTGGTATTCATAGCGAGTATGGTTACTTTATGTCCCAGCAATGCAAAACCGCTGGTAAGATTCATACAAGCGATAGCACCTCCATCGTTGGTAGGAAAAGGAACTTTATTGGTAACCTGTAAAATTTTCATCTGATAAAAATTAATTATTTTCTATGATATCAGTTGGTACTCGCATATTTTCAATCATGCATATTTGTGGCATGAATCGTCATGGTCGTTTCATCCATTTTTTTAATCTCTCCAATCCAAGGTTTTCCAGCAACTTACTATATGTTTCGGCACTCATAAGAGCGGCATCGGTAGCTGCCTTATAGGTGAGCCAAATACCAAGTGGCAGGAAGATAAAGCTGGAGAACCACATTCCGGCAAACATTTCCCATACATCCTCACGAGCTGATTTTTCACCTGTCATGGATACGATATAGTAAGCGATAAACATCAAAATAGAAACAACAACCGGCATTCCCAGGCCTCCTTTTCGGATAATGGCACCCAGTGGGGCGCCAATAAAAAAGAAGATGAGCACAGCCAGCGAAAGGGTATATTTCCTGTGTCGCTCCATGGTGTACCTATTCAGATGTTTTTTTCGGTTATAAAGTTCATCATCATATAGGTTAAGGGTTTGAACATTGTTCCGCGCGTCATTCAGGGCAGTGCGGGCAATTTCCGCCATCATCCATTTATCCTGGCGACTAAAGAGTTCATCGAAATCAAAAATTGAATCGGGTTGAATTTCGGATTGAATTTTTAAGGAGTCATATTTAGCGGTCAGATTATGAACCTTCCGGGTTACAGAAGTATTCAGCCGGATATTCAGCATGAAATTCCGCAGTCTTCCATAGTAGTCTGTACCAAGAGAATCTTCCATAAACTTAAGCTGTTCAATGTTTAGCATACGAAAAGTATTCCGGAATATGTTCTCATCGGATCGGTTGAACTCAAAACCTTTGACTTTAATTCTGATGGTTTGGTCCTCAAAATTATCGCGACGAAATGGATAAGTCTCCGTATCATTTTTATTTTGTTTGGCTTCCTCCGAGTATTTTACACCGTTATACAGGTTTAACACCATAAATTTTTTATCTTCTGTAATTCGAAGAAACCCGGAATCGGCTACAATAACACTTTGATTTGTTTTACTTTTTGTGTGGTCATAAATAAGCAGATCATAAAGAACGTTTGTTTTTTTGTCCTTACTGCCAATCCGGATACTGTAACCGTCAATTTCGTTTGTAAATACTCCTTCCTGTAAAACAAGTTCCGGTCGTTGTTCCCGGATACTCCAGAGCAGGGTTGTAAATCGCAAGTTGGTATGTGGCAGGACGTTATTGGCGAAATAAAAAGCAATACATGTAATAAAAACAGCAATGTAAAGCAGGGGTTTCATGATGCGAAAAAGGGAAATACCGGAAGATTTCATGGCAACCAGTTCATAGTTTTCCCCCAATGATCCAAAAACCATCAGGGAGGCCAGGAGCATAGCCAGAGGGAAAGCATAAGGGAGCAAACCAAATGTTGCATAAAATATCATTTCCCCCATCAGACCTAAATCAAGACCTTTTCCAACCAGATCGTCAACATATCTAAAAAGAAACTGCATCAGCAGGACGAATATCACAATAAAAAAGGTCATAAAAAATGGACCCAGAAATGACTTCATGATATACCAGTGCAACTTCTTCATTAAAAGCTCTCAATTCATTGTAATATTCACAAAACTAAATTTTTTTAAGCATTCAAAAAAACAAAAGCGGGTAAGAAGCCAATAAGGGTTAAATAATTTATTATATAGTAAAGAAAAGGAGGATAAAAGTCAGATTGATCAGTAAGGTCAGGAACCCAGGATATGTTTCAGATCAGATACCTGTGTACTCCAAAGGTCTTTGATTTCGTCTACTTCGTCTTCTTCAGCAAAATCGACAATAATAAGAGAAACGTCTCCGGTGAGTTCATCCTGAGAAATTCTAAACTCAAAATAAGTATCTGTTTGATCTATCCAGCAGTAACGAACCAGCCGGTTTTCTTTGCGCAAGATCATTTCAGCGGTTTGTTCTGAACCTTCCCAGCAAAAAGTATATTTTTTTCCCTGAACACGTACATCATCAGCAAACCATTCAGCCAGTCCTGATGCAGTGCTAAGTCTGTTAAATAACACTTTGGGAGAACAATTTATTACAAATTCCAGTTGAACTTTTTCCATATTGCGCAACGTTCAGTTTTCCGGCAATATAGTTATTCTCATAAAAAGAAACAACAGGATTTCTACTGTCCGTGTAAATTTTATTCAAATTCTTAAAAAAGTTTCATGCCGGAGTAAAAAGATTGCTATATTTGCACCTCAAATTTTGAAAAATGGCGAGGTAGCTCAGCTGGTTAGAGCGCATGATTCATAATCATGAGGTCGGCGGTTCAAGCCCGCCTCTCGCTACGAAAAATCAAGAGGTTGCAACAGTTAAAATTTGTAACCTCTTTTTATTTGCACACAATTTGCACACAAAAACTGCGTTTCCAAAATCAGTCTGATTCCTTAAAAGGAACCATGCCCTTGTTCAGTTTCAAAATATTCCCATTTTGGTAATAATTTTGCCCTCGCTTTAATATTTCGTTCTATTGAACGTGAAGAAACACCAATAGCTTTAGTTAATACGCCAGTCGGTACAGGATTGATATCAAATGCCAGAGACAATTTCCAGCCATTTTTTCCTAACAGGAAACCGTGATTTCTCAGGTGATCATCTGTGTTTTTTACGCAGATATTAAAGACGATTCGTTTCCATAATTCGTGCAAATCAGCATTCACGTGATTTTTATCTCCGGATTGCATAATAAAACCTGCCAAATCAAGGTAACTTAGTCCGATACTGTAGTTGTCACCATCCTTGCAGCCCAACATTGTCATTGCCGATGCAAAATGAATTCGTTTGTTACCGGGTTGGCGATCAAATCTTTTGGAAATGTAAGTGTATTGATTACCGGAAAATTTTTGAACCGTTGCATCAGGCATGTTGATTCCCGAGTTCACAGCAAGATCATGAACAACCATCTCTCATCCACCAACATCGACATCGTCATTCCGACTTGGAAATTTAGCGATCCACAAGTGGTTATTTTTATCCAATACACTCGCTTTAGGTCGTGCACCTCCCAATGATGATCCCGGCGCAGTTAAAAGATTGAGCCATTTCAGATAATCGGGATCATCAACTGAATCATCTTTTTCCAACTGCAGACTGGCATATTCCAGTTCCCGAAGCGATGTCCAGGGGAGTGCAGCCATCTCCCTGTTGTCGTTAAGGAATGGACCATCCGGCGACTCTTTAAACCGCAAAGCTCCCATCCGGTGCTCATCATAAACAGCGAGTAAAAAGTCTGATTGCATCAGGTTTTTTTTGCGGTCTGTTTTCCATTCTTGCCAGTAATGCTTCCCTCCTGCGCATCAAAACACGTCCCCACCGGTCGGGAGATGAATCCAGGAACACACCAAAATTTGGTTTATCATCCTGCAGATATTGCGGCCCGGAGTAGTAATTCAAATCGGGATCCAAAACAAAAAGCTGATTAGAATGAAGCCAATTATCATCGTATTCGAATGAAAAGATTTCATTTCCACGAAGGGATTCCGCGCGTAAAGTTCCGATTGAAACAGGACCGTTTAATCCTAACCAATCAGCATAAACATAAATATTTTTTGTTGCCATAAAAATACTTTTACGCCTGGTTGTTTTTTGTACCAATTAGTTTACTGTCCTGAAGTTTTCGCCCCAGTTTATCATCGGCAGCTACTTTTTCAATGTCGTCAGACAACCCCAAAACAAACAGCACCTGAACATAAATTCCCATGGCTACGCTAGGTAACCCCTTTTCTACTGAAACCAATGTCCGGCGACTAATGCCTGCACGTTCTGCCACCTGTTCAGCAGTTAATTTACGCCGAAGCCTGGCCAATTTTATATTTTCACCAAAAATGGTCATTGCTTTTGCCAGTTTAGGTAACAAAACCGTATTTCTATTTTTCATGTTGTGAATTATTTTGCACAAATATAATCATTCTGAGTAAAATAATGCACTCAAATTAGAATTAGATAGCGAACGTATTCTTTCTGTCGGAGAATTTTTTTCAGGATTTAAAATGAAGCCTTCTGAAACTGCATCTGAATGAACCAAAAACAATAAAATTAAGCGGTTTAATACCTCATCGTACAATTGTGGCACCGAAAATGGGAAAAATTACGAACCGTATTGTCTCGAAATTTTATAATATTTGTGTTTATGAATTAATCAGGCTAAAGCACGGAACGGGTAATTCCAGACCCTTTGGGCTTCTGCCCGGTCAGGCAATTTAAGGCGCAAATTGTCCGATAAATCGCCGCCGGATTCCAACCTTTTTTGTACTCTATTCGCTCACCTTCAACGATTTTCCCTGAAATCAACTTCTCAATATTAATGTGTATTGCCATGCCGTTTTATTTGAGTCTATAAAAATAGAAAATTGAAAATAGTTTACGTGTCAAAACCTGTCAGGAATCTTGCATTTTTCACCCGTTCTTCTTTTTCAAAAGAAGCCAGGCAATTTTCTGTTGTCTTCAAATCCTTATGTCCCAATGAAAACCATACCCGGAAATCAAAAAAAGCAGTAACTGATTGGTATACAGATACTGCTTTGTAAATAAAGTGGGCTGTACTGGATTTGAACCAGTGACCTCGTACGTGTGAGGCACGCGCTCTGAACCAACTGAGCTAACAGCCCGCATAATGCTTTCTGTGGAGATAAGGGGACTCGAACCCCCGGCCTCTTGAGTGCGATTCAAGTGCTCTGGCCAACTGAGCTATATCCCCTTCAAAAAGCTTCTGTTCTTCATCTCCGGATAATTCGCACTCCCTGTTCCTATCAATAATTACCTCTGACAGGTTCCTTCCTGTTTGTTCAAAAGTTACCGGTTATATTCAAAGAACAAACATAACAGAAAAAGGATGACAAAACTAATCATTTTATCATTCATAAAACAGGTAGAAGATCCATTTTCTCAGGAAAAAATAACTTCACAGGCAAAAGCAAACAGGATGAAAGCATGATGGCAACCCGTTTACCGGCTGGAAAAGCTAAAACGGAACAGCCACATATACCTGAATGGTACGGTGTGCTGCATCGCCCAGCAGAGTTTCGGCTATTTTCCCCTCCTTTGCAACTTGTGTTAAACCATATTTATAGGTAAAACCCAAATAAACAGGAGATAAAAAAAACCTTAATCCCCCCTGGAGTCCAAAATCGAGTGAATTGAAATAATCTTTATCCAGATCGTCTTCAAAGGTTCCATCTATTTTGGAACCAGCAAGAAAACCAACGTAGGGTCCCAGTTGAAAATCAAAGTCTTTTGCCAGATTATAAACGAGGTTTACAGGAAGATCAATATAACTCTGAATCAATTTAGCCTCAACATTTTCCATTGGATCCCATTTGGTTCCTTTTTGAGAAAACAGCAATTCCGGTTGCACCGAGAAAGCTTCGGAGATGGGAAAATTCACGAACACCCCGGCATGCAATCCGGTTACCATATTCTTATCTGACGCGTCCTCAATACTAAGATTTGATAAGTTTAGGCCTGCTTTGGCTCCAAAAGTTGTTTGTCCGTATACCGTTCCAAACTGCAATAAAAGTATGCCTGTAAAAAGGCTGATGATCATAAAACTTTTTCTAAATCTATTCATAACTTTTTTTTTAACGCAAAGGCAATGAAACATGTGGTAAATCTTTTGAAAAAGATCTGCTCCACTTTTCCAAAACCTTTGTCAAGTTAGTAATTAAAATAATTTTAGGTTAACTATTAGAGACTGTTTTAAATTTATCCATTTATTCTATTTTGCGTCTTTATCACTCATACTGCTGCAAAATTTCCTTAAGTAGCTATGGCTATTCGCGTCAATTTTGCCTTGTCTGAGCAAAAAACAGATCAAAATATTTCTAAAAACAAAATCAAAACAGTCTCTTAATTGTCAAAAAAAAACCAGATAAAAAAACAACTAAAATACCTGCTTAGGGTTGGATTTCTCCTTTTTCAGCTGCTTCTTTCAGGTTTTCATCGGCGATAATGCCTATTTCAACTCTTCTGTTCAGTGCCCGGCCTTCGTCGGTGTTGTTATCAGCTACCGGCATGGTTTCGCCAAATCCCTTTTCAGTAATCCGGTCATTTGTCACACCAAGTGAAAGCAGGTAATCGGCTACTGACTTAGCCCTTCGTTCTGAGAGTTTTTGGTTATAGCTGTCAGAACCTGCGCTGTCGGTATGTCCGTCGACCTGAATTTTTGTATCCGGGTAATTGTTCAACACATTGGCCATCGACACCAGTTCTTCTTTTGCAGTAGCCATTAAATCAGACGAATCAAATCCAAAAAGGATACCGGATTCCATGGTCACCTGGATGCCCTCGCCTACCCGCTCAACTTTGGCATTTTCCAACTCTTTCTCCAGTTCTTCAGCCTGCTTGTCCATGTATTTTCCGATGAGGGCTCCGGCTGTTCCACCAACAGCTGCACCAATGATGGCTCCTGTTGCGGTGTTGTCTGAACGGCTTCCAATTACGCCTCCAAGTACGGCTCCGGCACCGGAACCTATGGCACCACCTTTTAATGTCCTGGTTGCATTGCATGCAGGAAAAAGCATGACAACGGCAATGGCAACGACAAGAAAATTAGACTTTTTTTTCATGTTGTAAAAATTAAATTATTAGTAAAAACTCATTCAATATTAAGCTCAATATTTAAAAATTATTCGGGTACAGTTAGAGACTGTTTTAAATTTCCCCAAAAAAAATAAAAAACAATAAAAAACAAACAATTACCATACCATTGACCACATTACGATGTATTAACAGTGGTAACGAATAACTATTATAATAAAACAAGATGAGACACAATTTGTTGAACGGGAGGGGAAATAATTAATTTTCTAATCCTTCTTCTTTACGAACAGAACGAAAAAATTCCCTGATTATCAAATTGAGAATCAGAAAGGGATATTCATTGGTGGTTAACGATCGAGTTTCTGTTTTGAGAAGGTAGGGCCGTCAGAGCGAATTGAATTTTCCGAAAAAAAGATTCTGTCGATTCTTGGATACCTGGCTGTAAAAGCAGTATCCCAACCGTGATAAATGATCCAGTCTTTACCGTATTTATCCTGATACATAAAATGGTGACCTGGTCCTTTCACCATTTCATTAGAAGAAAGAATGGTATCGGGTTGTTCAGTAAATGGGCCTTCCGGTGAAGATGCCACAGCATACCGGACATGGTACGTTTCATTTGTCCATGCCCCACTGCTATATGTCAGGAAGTACTTATTATATCGGTATTGCAGGAAAGGCCCCTCCTGCCATTTGTGGTGACTGACAATCTGTTTGGGTTTACCTTCCACCCGGTTGGGTGCCAGGAGGCGATCCACATAAATCTGGCCGGCAGTAAGTCCGTCACTGTTCAGGTGTTCAATCGTGTAAAACATATACATTTGTTTATCTTCATCGATAAAAACATGACCATCGATGGAACCATGAGGAATAACTACTCCCCTGTCTTGATAGGGTCCCTGGATACTGTCAGATACTGCCAGTCCGACGCGGTTACCTGAATTCCTTGGTGAATGTTCAGGTGTAGCTGTATAGTACAAATGCCATTTCCCGTCGATCCTGATCACTTCAGGAGCCCAAAAATGGTTGTAGTTCCAGTCGGTCTTGCCTCCCCGCTCAACAGCTCCCCGTACAAACTCCCAGTTCACAAAGTCCCGGGTACGATGAATGGGAATAAACCTTCCGTCTTCTGCTTTCCCTGTTGCAAACAGATAATAAAATCCGTTATCATACATCAGACAGGGATCGGCCAGGTACTTATCGATGATGGGATTTCTATAGGTTAATCCTTTATCTTCCAACAGTTCTGTATCCGTATTGGAATCATTCTGCCTGCCCTGACCCCGGTTTCCTCTGCAGGAAACAAGAAGAGCCAGTGCAGAGATAAAAACAAAGATTTTTACTTTACTCATGGTTCATTGTTCACATCTTGATTAAAAAAATCCGGAAAATCCAATTTAAAATTCCTTTTGTTTTAATTATTTTGCCAGAAACAACAAATATATAAAAAAAGACTACAAACAAACTGAAGTTAAATTTTACTGGAAACAGTTATTTGCATAAGACGATAAAATGAATTTAAATAATCAACAGGGATTTGACAGTGAGAAATATCTTGACCACCAAACAGCGGCCATACTGGAGAGAGTTGAACGGTTCAATCAACGTCTTTACCTGGAGTTTGGCGGGAAGATACTTTATGATTATCATGCTGCCCGGGTACTACCTGGATTTGATCCCAATATTAAAATGCGTCTTTTGCAGGTATTAAAAGACAAAATAGATGTCATTTTTTGCATCAATGCAGGAGATATCGAACGAAAAAAGGTTCGGGCCGACTTTGGAATTACATATGATGTTGACACCTTAAAAACCATCGATGACTTCAGGGACTGGGGTATTGAGATTACAGCTGTTGTCATTACCCGGTACAAGAATCAACCGCAGGCAAAAGCGTTTAAGAATAAACTTGAACTTAGGGGTATCAAAGTTTATACTCATACCTCCACTAGTGGTTACCCCACCGACATAGACAAGATTGTCAGCGATCAGGGTTATGGATCGAATGCATATATTCAAATCTCAAAGTCAATTGTTGTGGTAACAGGCCCCGGTCCGGGAAGTGGGAAGTTAGGTACCTGTCTGTGTAACCTGTACCACGACTATAAAAACGGGGTGAAAGCCGGCTATGCCAAATTTGAAACATTTCCGGTATGGGATCTGCCTCTCGATCATAAAGTAAATATTGCCTATGAAGCTGCCACGGTCGATTTGAATGACCGGGTTTTAATTGATGGACATCATCTGAAGGCATACAACATAAAAACAGTAAATTACAACCGTGATATTGAAGGATTTCATTTACTGAAAAGAATCATTGAAAAGATCACAGGCAGGGAATCGTTTTACCAATCGCCTACTGATATGGGGGTGAATCGTGTAAGCACGGGAATTATCAACGACAAGCTGATAGCAGAAGCTTCCCACCAGGAGATTATCCGGAGGTATTTCAGATATGCCGTGGAATATGCTTTAGGACTGACTGATAAAGACACACTGGATCGGATTTTGGAGATCATGGATAAAACGGGTGCAAAAATTGAAGACAGGAAGGTTGTATTTCCGGCACGGCAGGCAGCCAAAGAGGCAGAAAAAACAGGCAAGGGCAATGCCGGTTTTTATTGTGGGGCTTCCGTTGAGCTTCAGGATGGAACAATTATTACCGGTAAAAATTCTTCGCTGATGCATGCTGCTTCCAGTCTCATTTTAAATGCAACCAAGCACTTGGCAGGCTTGCCAGACAGCATGTATTTACTGCCTCAAAACATCATTGATTCAGTCACTCATTTGAAAAAGAATATCCTGAACGGAAAAATGATCAGTCTTGATGTAGATGAAACCCTGATCGTATTGGGGATAAGCGCCCTGTCGAATCCGGCCGCCCAAATGGCTCTGGAAAACCTGAAGCAACTGCGCAACTGTGAGGTACACCTGACCCATATCCCTACGCCCGGTGATGAAGCCGGCTTAAGGAAGCTAAATGTAAACCTGACCTGCGACCCGAAATATTCAAGCAAGAGCCTTTTTATCAGCTGATTAAATTACTGTTTTTTGTTTTCGTATATCTTGATCTTCTTTTTTTTGACCCTGCCTATTTCATTGCCCGTACCGGTGAATCATTCCCTGTAAATCGATTTTCTTCGAAAAATCTACATTGTATTCTATTCATTCAGACCATCGCGGCATAAAACAAAAAAGTTTCCCGGAATTTATTGGTATTGAATTACAATAAAAAATTATTCAGGTAAATAAATGGCATTATCTAAATTTAATTAATTATTTTTATTGGGTTAATAGTATTCATTTAAAACAAACAACATGGAAATTATTGGAACCATTCTCATTGGTGCAGTAGCCGGATGGCTGGCAGGATTAATTTACAAGGGCAAAGGACTGGGACTCCTGTGGAACATTATTATAGGTATTGTTGGAGGCTTTGTGGGCTACTGGCTGCTAGGCCTTTTGAGCATCAATCTGGGCACCGGATGGGTTGGAGCAATTCTGACAGGCGTAATCGGCGCTATAGTCATCCTCTTCCTGGCAAATTTGATCTTTAAGAAAAAATGACCGCTCCGGGTTTATTCCTGGGTTGCCTTTTTTATTACAGGGAAACCAGAGCAAAACATTCAAAAATACCTGAATGGAAAAAGAGGTGATTGTTGCTGTTGCTTTGGGGATTGGGCTGAGTGCCAGTACAGGATTTAGAATTTTCCTGCCCATGCTGATCACAGGATTGGCAGCCAGGTTTGGATTTCTTGAATTGGGTGATAATTTCGCCTGGTTATCTTCATCTGTTGCGCTTTTGAGTTTAAGTGTAGCATCAGTTGTCGAAATTCTGGCATATTACATTCCTTTTGTTGATAATCTGCTTGACACCGTTGCCATGCCTCTGGCTGTTGGGGCAGGAACCCTGCTGGCTGCATCCGTACTTCCATCGGACAATAATTTTTACCGATGGGTACTGGCCATTATCATAGGAGGAGGTGCTTCAGCAGTTGTTCAGGGAACTACATCCATGCTTCGGCTTGGCTCCTCCGGCACAACGGCAGGTGTGGGAAATGCGGTTGTGTCGACGGGGGAAAATGTGGCTTCAGCCAGTATTCCCGTGGTGACCATCATTGCACCACTTCTGGTAGCAACAGCATTAGTTCTTTTGTTCATTTACATGATTAGAAGAGTATTCCGCAGAAAAAATGTAAGATAAGCAATAAATTACACAACTAATCTGTCAATTCATTGTTATTCATCCAAACAGATTCTCATGTGTACAAAGTAAATACGATGAAAGCACAGAGGTCATTTATCCGAAGAATAGACAACAGAACACTATTATTCACTATTTTATTCACTTAATAACGCAACATGGAAAATTTATTAAATTCAATTTTATCCCGCATTGATGACAATTCATTGCAGGCAATCGGTCAACAGGCAAATGCTTCACCTACGCAAGCTAAAAGTGCACTGGCCAGTGCAATTCCCATACTGATGAATGCTTTGGCAAAAAACAGCAGTACGCCGGATGGTGCCCAGTCACTTCAAAATGCTTTGGCACGTGATCATGATGGCAGTTTGCTGGACAACCTGGGCAGCCTTCTTCAAAATCCGGATTCAGCCAACGGGGCAGGAATACTTAAGCATGTACTCGGCAACAAACGGCAAAATGTGGAAAAATATATCAGTCAGGATTCAGGACTGAGTGGTGGGTCTGCTGGTAAAATTCTTGAAATGGCTGCTCCCATTCTGATGGGGTATTTGGGTAAAAAGAATGCAACCGGAAGTAATAATGTAATTGGCAATCTGTTAAACTCATATGTTAAGGCAGAGAAAAAACAAGCGCCACAAGCTCAAAGTATCATCAATCAGTTACTCGACCGTGACAATGATGGCAGCATCATGGATGATATAGCTGAAATGGGCATGTCGTTCCTGGGAAAAATGAAAAAAAGATAATTTTCTGCTTTGTATTTTTTCCAAACAAAAAACCGGGATTACTCCCGGTTTTTTGTTTCTCTTAAGTCATCTCTTTCAATCGTCTGATTCTTTCAGATGTTGGTGGATGGGTGCTGAACAAACGCGCAAATGATTTACCAGAAAACGGATATACAATAAACATATGTGATGTTGCCTGATTCCCGGACATGGGAATCTGTTTGCTCCAGTTCTCCAGTTTTGAAAGGGCATTGCTCAGGTACAGCGGATTTCCGCTTACACTGGCGCCGAAATGGTCAGCTTTATACTCCCGGGTTCTCGAAATGGCCATCCGGATAAGAGATGCTGCCAGGGGGGCCAATATAACTGCCAGAAGGAGAAAAAGAAGATTTCCGCCCCTATTGTTTCTACTGATTCCCGTGCCAAATCGTGAAGCATACCCCAGGTAAGAGATGGCTCCGGCAAATGTAGCGGCTATCGTACCGATTAGTATATCCCGATTTGCGATATGCCCAAGCTCATGCCCCAGAACGCCAGATAATTCCTCATCATTCATACTATTGACTAATCCTCTGGTCACTGCTACTGCCGCGTGACTGGGATTTCTACCCGTGGCAAAAGCATTGGGTTGGTTCTGGTTCAGCATATAAACCTTCGGCATGGGTAATTCAGCTTTTCGGGCCAATTTTTCAACCAGCCGGTTAACCTGATGATCAGCAGGCAATTCCTCTACTTTATATGCTTTTAGTACCAGCTTATCGCTGAAAAAATAACTGATAAAATTAGTTACCCCTGCAAACAAGAAGGCAATGACCATTCCACCTTGCCCGCCCAGTGCACCACCAATAAACAAAAACATAAAAGTTAGAATTGCCATGAGGCCAAACGTCTTCAATCCATTCATAACCAATTCAATTTCAGCCAATCGGAGGAATAACAAGCACCTGTCCCGGATAAATTTTGTCGGGATGCTTCAACATGGGCTTATTGGCTTCAAAAATTACCGGATACTTGTTGGCATTCCCATAAACCTGCCTGGCAATCCTGGAAAGACTGTCGCCTGGTACAACCGTATAAAACTGTTTTTCCGGCTCAGCTGCTTCCACAGGTATGGCATCAGCTTCTTTGACCGGCGCAACAACAGTTAACCGGTCCTCCACTTTTGAAATGCCTTCCACATTCCCTGCTATTACAATGATCTTGTTCTTATTTAGCAGAGTATCCACACTGCCGGACAAAACAACCGACTCATCATCTACAGTTACATTCAAATTTCCAACTTCAAATCCGTAACCCTTGATGTGACTGATAATCTTTGCAGCCTTTTCCTGCTCCTTCTCTTCTTCCGATTTACCAAAAAGCTTTGAACCAGCACCTTTTAAAAATGAAATAATTCCCATATTCAAATCTTTTAATGAGTTTGAAACTAATCATATACCTCAAAAGTCACCTTGCAGGTAACTCTAAACTCCGTTACGTTGTTGTCTTTTACAACAGCACTCTGATCCTGGATATAAACCGACCGGATCCCCTTTACTGTTTTTCCAGCACTCTTTACTGCATCCTTCACTGCGTCTTCCCAGCTTTTTGAGGAAGAAGCCATAACTTCAATTACTTTTAATACTGCCATGATTAAGTATTTTTAAATGATACATATTTGCTCTAAATGTAATAAAAGAAAATGAATTTAATGAGCAGAGCATGATGGAAAAAATATTTTATCGTTTGTTTTAGCAGATGTGGCAAATACCGTTAAAGGAATCACTAATAATAAGTCAAAAACGAAGTATTAACAGCATTGCAGGAAGATCAGTTAAGGATTGAAAAAAATTAAAAATATTTCGCACGGAGTACCTATATACTATCAGATCACTTACCTTTGAGGGGAATCGTGTGATTAACTTTTTGTTGGGAGAATATGATTGGGTTAAAACCTATATATACACCAGTGGTGCGCTTGGCAAATGTTATCCACTCAACGGCGCGGGAACCAATGGTATGAAAGAAGGAGATTCCCCTTCATTTCTGGGCCTCATCCACAAC
>Ga0172382_10000853_pt1 | contig 56468 bp, 56 predicted proteins | sample Leawel138RmetaG_FD_122245 | JGI IMG/M metagenome (GOLD analysis project Ga0172382, IMG submission 122245) | Leachate microbial communities from a municipal landfill in Southern Ontario, Canada - Leachate well 138R metaG | ecosystem: Engineered > Solid waste > Landfill > Unclassified | place...
CATCGCCGCCACATCCAGCGGGGCGGGCCGCCGCCACACCAGTCCCTGCTCGAAGGTTAAAGGCGCGCGGCGGACGCGGATACGATAGATATAGGAACGGCCGATACAGGAAAAGCGGGCGTGGAAATCCGGATCGGCTTCGACCATCGCCAGCACCGCAACCGCCTCCCCCGCCATGCGCAGCCGCGCATTCATTGCCTCCATCAGGCGAAACGCCGGCAGTGGCTTTTCGATATCGACATGCGCCACCATCGCCAGCGCATGCACGCCCGCATCGGTGCGGCCCGCGCCATGGACGGCGACTTCCTCGCCGGTGATGGCGAACAGCGCCGTTTCCAGCGCCTGTTGCACCGATGGCCCGTGGGCCTGGCGCTGCCAGCCCATATAGGGCCGGCCATCATATTCGAGGGTCAGGCGAAAGCGGGTCATTCCACCATCGCGCCCGTCTCCAGCCGCCGGCCGCGCCACCAGTCCGGCGCCGCCATCACCGGCTTGCCCGCCGGCTGCACCCGCACGGGCCGGATCGCACCCTCGCCACAGGCAATCGCGCCATCGGACAGCACGGTGCCGGGCGCGCCCTCGCCTTCCGCCAGTTCGGCGGCGATCAGCTTCACCCGCTCCCCTTCCGCCAAATACCACGCGCCGGGGGAAGGCTGCATCGCGCGAACCAACCGCAGCACATCCGCCGCCGGTGCGTTCCAGTCGATCCGCGCTTCCGCCTTGTCGATCTTGTGTGCATAGGTAACGCCCACATCCGGCTGCGGTTGCGGATCGGGTAAATCTGCCAGCACATCCAGCAGCAAACCCGCGCCCAGCCGCGCCAGCGCCTCGGTCAGTTCGCCCGCCGTCCGTTCTCCCACCGGCAGCGTTTTTACCGCCAGCATCGGCCCGGTGTCCAGCCCGCGCTCCATCTGCATGATGGTGACGCCGGTTTCCGCATCCCCCGCCAGAATCGCCCGCTGCACCGGCGCCGCCCCGCGCCAGCGCGGCAACAGGGACGCATGGATGTTGATGCAACCCAGGCGCGGTGCATCCAGCACCGCCTGCGGCAACAGCAAACCATAAGCCGCCACCACCGCTACATCGACATCAAGCGCCGCGAAGGCCTGCTGCTCTGTCTCTCCCTTCAGGCTGACGGGCGTATAAACCGGAATCCCCAGTTCATCACCGCGCACATGCACGGGCGTCGGCGTCACCCGCCCGCGATTGGCACGACGCGGCGGCTGCGTATATATGGCAACGACCTGATGGCCAGCCGCCACCAGGGCATCGAGAGCGGTTCGGGCGAATTCCGGGGTTCCCATGAAGGCAATGCGCATGACCCGGCTTCTGGCACGATCAGGCGAAGGACAAAAGTGGCAGACGAAATAACGCAACTGACGGCGCTTCTGGCGCGGCTTCCCGGCCTCGGGCCGCGTTCGGCCCGCCGCGCCGTGCTGCATCTGGTGAAAAATCGCGAAACCCTGTTGCAGCCGCTGGCGATGGCGCTCGACCGGGCGGACAAGGCACTCGTCACCTGCCCGGAATGTGGCAATCTCGATACCGTCAGCCCCTGCCATATCTGCCGCGATCCGCGCCGGGATCCGTCCCTGCTATGCGTGGTGGCGGACATTGCCGACCTGTGGGCGCTGGAGCGTGGAAAACTTTTTTCCGGTCGTTATCATGTGCTTGGCGGCATGTTATCGGCGCTGGACGGGGTCCGTCCCGAAGATCTTGCGACCGCGTCCCTGCTCGATCGGGTTTCCGGAAATCAGGTGCGGGAAGTCGTGCTGGCGATGAATGCGACGCTGGAGGGGCAGACCACCGCCCACTATATCGCCCGCTTGCTGGAGCCGACCGGCGTCACCATCAGCCAGCTCGCCCATGGCGTGCCGGTTGGCGGCGAACTCGATTATCTGGATGAAGGCACTCTGGCACAGGCGTTGCGGCTGCGCCGGCCGCTGGCGTCATCTTGACCGGGGCACTGCCCCACCCTAAATTTTCATCATGGCCATTCTTCCCATCCTGGAGGTTCCCGACCCACGCCTGCGGCAGATTTCCGCGCCGGTCGAAACCATTACCGACACGATTCGGGCGCTTGTCCCCGATATGTTCGAAACCATGTATGATGCCCCCGGCATAGGGCTGGCGGCGATCCAGGTGGGCGTGCCCATCCGCCTGCTCGTGATGGACTTGATGGACGGCCCGCCCGATGCGAAAGGCGAAGGCACGGAAAACCCGCGCGTGTTCATCAACCCGGAAATCATCCAGGAATCCGACGAACACAGCATCTATAATGAAGGCTGCCTCTCCGTTCCCGATCAGGTCGCCGATGTCGAACGCCCGGCGGTGGTGCGCGCGAAATGGCTCGATCTCGATGGCAATCCGCACGAAGAGCAACTCGATGGCCTGCTCGCCACCTGCCTGCAGCACGAGATGGACCATCTCAACGGCGTGCTGTTCATCGACCATCTTTCCCGGCTGAAGCGCGATATGCTGCTGCGCAAGCTGGAAAAACAGCGCCAGGCGCGGCACGCCGCATGAGCGGTCGCCTCGGTGCGGTGACGCACGGAAAGCCGCCCGAGGATTATGAAAAGCAATTAAAGCGCTTGCAGGAACGTTTGTACGAACTGCAAATCGCCTACCGGCGCCAGAAACGTTCCGCCGTCGTTGTGCTGGAGGGCTGGGACGCCGCCGGCAAGGGTGGGCTGATCAAAAGAATGACCGCCGAACTCGATCCGCGCTTCTTCGAAGTCATCCCCATTTCCGCGCCGGACCCGCGCGAAAAACGCGAACATTATCTCACCCGCTTCTGGAGAGGCTTTCCCGAAGACGGCGACTGGTCCATCTTCGACCGCAGCTGGTATGGGCGCGTCCTGGTGGAACGCATCGAAGGCTTCGCCACCAAGGCGGAATGGTCCCGCGCCTATGATGAAATCAACCAGTTGGAAACCATGCTGCTGGCCGATGGTGTTCGCATGATCAAGATATTCCTGCACATCAGTGAAGAAAAACAGCATGAACGGCTGGTCGATCGCCTGCAGGAACCATGGAAACGCTGGAAAGTGACGGACGAGGACTTCCGCAACATCGCCCGTCGCACCGAATATCTCGAAGCGTATGAAGAAATGTTCGAACGGACCGACAAAAAAGAGGCGCCCTGGTGCATTATCGGCGGCGACCACAAGAAATACGCCCGCATACATGGTCTTTCCATGATTGCCGACCATCTCGCGCGCGGGGTGGACGTCACCCCGCCGCAAATCGACCCCGCCCTGCACAAGCTGGCAGAGAAAACCCTCGGGCGGACAGTAAAGCCGCGATAGGATGAACCTGTCATCGAAAGGAGAGCAGAATGACGATCCAGGACATCGGACCCAAACCGCAATCGTTCGACCTCGAGAAGGCGACGCAGGATAACGAAAATTACCGCACCACCGTATGGAGCGGGCGCTATCTGCAGATGACCCTGATGTCGATCCCCGTGGGCAGCGACATTGGCCTGGAAGTGCACCCGGACACGGACCAGTTTCTGCGCCTCGACGCCGGCCGCGGCCGCGCACAGATCGGCCCGTCCAAAGACGAGCTCACCTTCGAACAGGAAGTATCGGACGGTTGGTGCGTATTCGTCCCGGCGGGCAGCTGGCATAACGTCACCAATATTGGCGACGAGCCCATGCAACTCTACGTTATCTACGCCCCGGCGCACCACAAGCCCGGAAAAATCCATAAAAGCAAAGCCGAAGATGCCGCCGACCAGGATGACGGACCGGCGGAATGGTCCGTCCAGCCGCCCAACGCGCGACCTGACAAGCATGGGTGATGGGCTGGTAAATCGGGTCTCACTCCACGCCGTCGGGCAAAAGTCTGAGGCACAACGGTAAGCCGGCGTAGAGAGTTTGCCACCGGCGGGCAGGGGCTTGTAGCCCCTGCATCCCCATTACTTTAAGCTATGGTGAAGCTCTCAATCCCACCACTTTCTTATCGGGTTACGGTCAAAAAAAGCGCCATAAGCTGTCGACCGACTGACTTCGAACCCATGTCCGCGGAGAAGGCGCCCTTGAACCTCGGCAAGCCACCCCGGAGTACGACCATCAAGATAGACTTGCTTGATGAGGCTTGGAGAGAAAGGAATGAAGATATTTTCGCCAGTTTCGTCGCACGTAGTTGGCCTCAAATGAGAATCGAAGAGTGTAAAAAAGCGGTCCTTCGCGCACTCTTCATAGGGCCGATTGTTACGACGGACCGCCCGGAGACAAAATCTTACCTCTTTCTCATGATCGTAGGCACAATCCTTGAGTAGGAATAGGTCTCGGAAGTTCTTTTCAGCCTCGCCGCATGCTTCTTTGTAGATTAATTCAAATTCATCTTTTTTTCCATCATCTATAGCTGCACCTGCTGCCGCATGAAAAGCCTCCGTCTTTGCCTTCAATTTATTATGTACCGCTGAAATATCAGCATAGTTGCAACATCCAACTTCAGGGGGATAAAAATATGTCTCTGGGTGGTCGGCGGGGGCACAGTGCGCCTGTGTATAACAACGCTGCCTCGCGTAATCGTTAAAGGATTGTTCTAGCTCGCTCATTTCGACTTCGACCTGTACCGAGGTTCGGTGAGGTGAGTAGATTTCCCACATTGCGATGCTGTTGTGCGTTTTTGTCCAGCATGAGATATACAGTGCCTGTCGCAAATCATCTTGAGCGAGACGACGTTGCTCAAGGCTCTCCTGTGTAAGAGGACTCATTGAGGGATTCATAAGCTCCGAAAAGAGCAGGCTGATCAGCTCGTTAGGGTCGGAGAAGCGCTTCGCACTCGGCACCCTGAACATTCTGGTTTCCAGCGCCTGGATGAGTTCAAAGAAGTCGATAATTCGATATAGCTTCATATTTCTGATTTGTTACCGTGTCATGATTTCTGTCGGATGCTCAACAGACGCTATCGCGTTAATCTAATTCTACTGTGCTTGCGAACGATATAATTCCCGAAATAATGTGGGTGCAGGGACTACAAGCCCCCGCCCGCCGGTGGCCCCGTGGCCCCTCTCTAGATTCGCGTCTTCAGCGTCACGCCCCATGTCCGGGGGTCGCCCGGCTGGGCGACGATCAGGCCGGTGTTGCCGGATTGGGTGGAGAGATAGTCAAAATATTCTTCGTCGAAGGCTTCTCAGCCGCGTTCGCTATCGCTGTGGAAGCCGGCGCGCAGGTTTGAAGCTGCAAGCCGGCTTTCCGCGGCATCGGCTATTCCAGTTCGAACACCATGTTCACACCGATATCGAGCGCCAGTTCACCCGGCATCACCGGGCTGGAGGCGTCCATGGCTTCAGCCTTCGCTGCCATCATGCGCGGCATCGGCATCGGCGGCGGCGTTGCGCCGGCCTCGGTAATGGCGAGAACCCGCTTCACCCGCATCCCGGCGGCGGCGGCGTATAGTTCCGCCCGCGCCCGGCCATTCGTCACGGCCTGCTGCCGCGCCTTGTCGAACAGTGGTTCGGGTTTATCGACGCGGAAGGTGGGGCCATTAATCTGGTTCGCGCCCGCCGCCACCAGCGCATCGATCACCCGGCCCGCCTGGCCAGGATTGCGCAGTACCGCCTGCACCCGGTTTTCTGCCCGGTAGCCAACGAGTTGCGGTGGCTGGTTTTCCTCGTAGCGATATTGCGGCTGGAGATTGATGCCCGCCGTCTGGATGTCCCGCGCGGCAACACCCGCCCGCCGCAATGCATCCACCACGCGGCTCATCTGCTGCGCATTGGCCTGCATGGCGGCTGCGGCTTCGGGCGCGCTGGTAACGACGCCTGCGCCAATGTCCGCCACATCCGGTTCCGCCTTGACGCTGCCCTCGGCGGACAATGTTACCAGCGTGGGTTGCGGCCCTTGCACTTGCGCCAACAGCGGGGCGGCGGCCACCGCCGCCGCCATTGTGGCGATCATTTTCAGCTTCATGCCTTTTCTCCTTGTTGGCCCGCCACAGAATTGGGCGCGTCAGGCTTTCCCGGAGATTAATCCCTTCAGGCCGAACGACTTTTGACCAGTCGATAGATCCACAGCAGCAATACCGCGCCAGCGGTTGCCAGCACGAGATTCCAGATGTTGCCGCCCCCCCCCACGCCAATCAGGCTGCCGATAAAGCCGCCAAGCAGGCCGCCGGCGATCCCGATCAAAATAGTGACGATAATTCCGCCCGGATCGCGGCCAGGCATGATCCATTTCGCGAGTGCACCGGCAATCAGGCCGATGATGATCCAGCCGATAAATCCATATTCCATTGGATACTCCTGTTCTGCCCTCCTCTGGCCAGACTGCCAGAGCCTTGCACATGCTAACAGAATAATCGGCAGCGCCAATGGAAGATCCCGCTACTTCCATTCTTTATTCCGCGTGCCGAAACGTGTAAGGAGCGGGTCCGTCGCGGTTTCAGGGGGAGCCCCGCGAGGGCTTTTAACCTGTCGCAAGGCTTATCGCACGGCATGAATCTGCACACTCCCCCCAAAGATTCGACAATCAGGACGCACATGGAACCATCGCACCGCATCACCCGGCGCGGGTGGCTGCTGGCGGCGACGGTCGCGCTCGCCATCGGCCTGTTCATCTGGTTTCTGGTCTGGCGTACGGCGCAACCGGGAGGGGCTGTCGATGCGGACGGGCCGCCGGTCGTTACTGTTGTGGTGCCCGGCCGGCAACCGGTCGCCGATACGGTTGTCGCGCATGGCAGCATCGCCGCCCGCCGCGATATGCCCGTGGGTGTCCAGGGCGAGGGCGGACAGGTCGTCGCCATTCGCGCCGAATCCGGGCAGATGGTGAAGGCGGGACAGGTACTGGCCGATCTGGATTCTGCGGTGGAGCGGGCGCAACTGGCGCAATTGCGTGCTGCCGTTGCCCAGGCACAGGCGGACGCGCGCCTGGCCCAGGCGGAACTGGATCGCGCCAGCCAGCTCGTTTCACGCGGGTTTATCAGCCGCGCCGATATCGACCGCCGCACGGCGGCCCGGGACGCCGCCCGCGCCCGTGTTGAAGTGGCGAAAGCCCAGGTGCGGGAAATGCAGGAGCGTATCGCGCGCCTTTCCATTCGCGCGCCCGAAGCCGGGCTGGTGCTCAGCCGCCATGTCGAACCGGGGCAGATTGTATCGCCGGCAACCGGCGCGCTGTTTCATGTGGCCGCACGCGGCGAGATGGAGTTGCGCGCCCAGGTAGCCGAGCAGGATATGCCGCGGTTGCGGGTCGGACAGGAAGCGGTCGTCACGCCCACGGGTAGCGGTCAAAACCATACAGGCCGCGTCTGGCTGCTGGAGCCGTTGATCGACAGGGAATCCCGGCAGGGCGTGGCGCGCATCCTGTTGCCCGCCGCACCGGAATTGCGCGCTGGCGGCTTTGCCGACGTGACGCTCCCCGGTCTTGCGACACCATTGCCGGTTGTGCCGCGATCGGCGGTGCTGGCCGACGCCGTTGCCAGCTATGTGCTGCTGGTGGGTGAGAAGAACGTCGTGACGCGGCGCAATGTCACCACCGGGCGGATCGGCAAGGAGGGCGTGGCGATTACGTCCGGCCTGGATGGCAGCGAACAGGTGGTGGTGCGGGCTGGCGCTTTCCTGCGCCCCGGCGAAACGGTGAAACCCGTGCGCGAGGGTGGAAACTGACCGGTGCGCAATATTTCCGCCTGGGCGATCCGGAATCCGATCCCGCCTTCCCTGCTGTTCCTGCTGCTCACTGTGGTGGGACTGGTGTCTTTCTTCCAGATGAAGATTACGGCCAATCCGGATATCTCCGCGCCACTGGTCAGCGTTACGATTAATCGGCCAAGCGCCGCGCCGACCGAACTGGAAACCCAGGTTACGCAACTGGTGGAAGGCGCCATCGCCGGTATCGGCAATGTAAAAAATATTTCCTCGGTGGTGCAGGAAGGTTCTTCCACCACCAGCGTGGAATTTCATATCGGCACCAATGTCGATCGCGCCACCAACGATGTGCGCGACGCCGTGGCGCGCATCCGCTCGGAATTGCCGGAAGGCATATTGGAGCCGCAGGTGCGGCGCATCGATATCGACGGTGGCGCGCTGGCCTATGTCGCGGTGGAATCGACCGCGATGACGCTGGAGGAACTTTCGTGGTTCGTCGATAATGTCATCGCCAAAAGGATGGTCTCCATATCGGGCGTCGCCCAGGTGGGCCGGTCCGGCGGGGTGAGCCGGGAAATCCGTATCGACCTTGATCCCGCGCGGATGCAGTCGCACGGTATTACCGCGGCAGAGATCAATAATCGCCTGCGGCAACTGAATCTCGATTCCCCCGGTGGCCGTACCGAGGTTGCCGGTGCCGAACAGGCCGTGCGCGTGCTCGGCGGCGCGCAAACCGCGCTTGAACTCGGGGCGACGCGCATCTCCATTCCGGGCGGGCGCGATGTGCGGCTGTCCGATATCGCCCATGTCTATGATGGCGCCACCGAACAGCGCGAGATTGGCCGCCTGAATGGCCGGCAGGTAACGAGTTTCGGCCTGTTCAAGGCCAAGGGCGCGTCCGATGTATCTGTATATCGCGACATGCACAAACAGATGAAGCTGCTGGAAGCCGAATATCCGGTAAGGTTCACCGAATTATTCACGACCGTCGATTATACGCTGGAAAGCTACGATAGCGCGATGATCGCGATGATCGAAGGCGCGGTGCTGGCGGTTGTTGTAGTGTTCTTCTTCCTGCGTGACTGGCGGGCGACGCTCATTTCAGCGATTGCCATTCCTCTGTCCGCCATCCCAACTTTCTTTTTCATGGATATGATGGGCTTTACGCTCAACGGCATCAGCCTGCTGGCGCTGGCGCTGGTTGCCGGTATCCTTGTGGACGACGCCATCGTCGAGATCGAGAATATAGTCCGGCATATGCGCATGGGCAAATCGGCGTTCCGCGCCGCCATCGAGGCTGCCGATGAAATCGGCATGGCGGTTGTCGCCACCACCTTTTCGATCATCGCCGTATTCCTGCCGGTCAGCTTCATGCCAGGTATTTCCGGCCAGTTTTTCCGCCAGTTCGGGCTGACGGTGGCGGTGGCGGTGTTCATGTCGCTGCTGGTGGCGCGGCTGATCACGCCACTCGTCGCGGCCTATTTCCTGCGCGCGCATGGTACGGCGGAGCATGCCAGCGGACCGCTGATGGACCGTTATATGCGGGTATTGCGCTGGACGCTGCATCATCGCTGGAAGGTGGTGGGCGTCGGTTTCCTGTCGTTCCTGCTGACGCTGTTCCTGTTCGCCCGGATGCCGCAGTCTTTCCAGCCGGAGATGGATTTATCCACCGCCATTCTCGAAATTGAAATGACCCCGGGAACGACGCTGGACGGCACGGCGCGGGCGGTCGATCAGGCGGTGGGTATTTTGTCGGAACGCCCGGAAGTCGCCAGCATCTATGAGTCCATCGGCGTTGATGGCGAAGTGCGGCGGGCCAATCTGTTCATCGATATGGTGCCGCGCACCGACCGCGGCATCAGCACGCGCGATTTCGAACGGCAGATGGCTCCCCGGTTACTGGGGATTCCGGATGCCCGCATCCATTTCCAGTCGCTCGGCGGCATGGGGCAGACCCGGGACATCCTCATCATGCTGGCCGGAGACGACCCGGAATTGCTGGAGGAAACCGTCCGCAAGGTCGAACGCGAAATGCAGGGCCTTGCCCTGTTACGCAATGCCCGCATCGACGGCGATCTGGAACGGCCGGAAATATTGATCCGCCCGAAATTCGCCATCGCCGCCGGGATGGGCGTGTCGGTCGCGGCACTGTCGCAGACAATCCGCATCGCCACCATCGGCGATATCGAGCAGAATCTGGCGAAATTCTCGTTATCCGACCGCCAGGTGCCCATCCGCGTCAGCCTGGTCGAAAACGCCCGAACGGATCTTTCCACCATCAGCAATTTGCCGGTGCCGACCGCCAGTGGCGGCACGGTACCGCTGAAAGTGGTGGCCGATATCGATTTCGGCGCCGGCCCAACGCGGATTCGCCGCTTCAATCAGACGCGGCGGGTGACGGTCGCGGCGGACCTGAATGGCGTGCAATTCAGCACCGCGATGGACGCCATCGCACAATTGCCAACCATGGCCAATCTGCCACAAGGTGTGCGTGAGGTGAAATTCGGTGAGGCCGAGGCGATGGAAGAACTGGTGTTCAATTTCATGCTGGCGGCGCTGGCGGGCATATTGCTGGTATTCGCTGTGCTGGTCTTGCTCTACAAACGAATCATGCCGCCGTTCGTGAATATGGTCTCTTTATTGCTCGCGCCGCTGGGCGCGCTCATCGCATTGATCCTGACGGGCCATGTCATCACGATCGCTGTTTATATCGGCCTGTTGATGCTGCTGGGGATTGTGGCGAAAAACTCCATCCTGCTGGTCGATTTCGCCATCGAGGAAAGGCGAACGGGCGCGGACCGCGAAGCCGCCATTCTGGACGCCGGCCACAAGCGCGCGCAACCGATTGTCATGACAACGGTGGCGATGACGGCGGGCATGCTGCCGGCGGCGTTGAGTCTGCACGGCGACACCGGTTTCCGCGCGCCCATGGCCATTGCGGTGATCGGCGGCCTGATCCTGTCGACCGCGTTGACGCTGGTCATAGTTCCGGCGGGCTTCACCCTTGCCGACGATATCGAACGCTGGCTGGGCCGGCGTCTGGGTCGCTTCACCAACGAAAGCGAGCCGCCCGCGATGAAAGCCGCTGAATAAGGTGGAGGAAGAGCGGCTACGTTCGGCCCGGCGGCTGCGGGCACTCGCCACGGGCCTGCTGGTCGTTATGGCGGCGCTGCTACTGTTTTCCACCTGGGCGATGCGGGCGATCCACCCGGAGTTCGTCTGGCTGCAGGCTTTTTCGGAAGCCGCACTCGTTGGCGGACTTGCCGACTGGTTCGCGGTGACGGCGCTGTTCCGCCATCCGATGGGTTTGCCGATCCCGCATACGGCGATCATTCCCCGATCGAGGGATCGTATCGGCGAGAGCCTGGCGCAGTTTTTGCGCAGCAATTTTCTCACCCCCCGCATCGTCGGGCGCCGACTGGAAAATTTCGACGCGGCAACGGCGATTGCCGGTTTTCTCGAACGGCCCCAGGCGGCGGGCCGGGTGCGCGTCGCCGTTGCGCGCCTGCTGCGACAACTGGCGGCAACGCCCGCCGCCGAAGCCGTGCTGGGCCGGATGCACCAGGGCGCGATGCAGCGGCTGGCCGATACCGAAATCTCCCCGCTTCTGGGCCGGATGCTGGAAGCGGCGATGGCCGATGGCCGCCATCAACCCGTAATAGACGCGCTGATCGCCTGGGGTGTGCGTACGCTCGATTCGCAGGAAGGGTTGATCCGCGACATGGTGAAAGAGCGCACGGCCTGGCTGCTGCGCCTGCTGAAAGTGGACGACAAGGTGGCGGACGCTATCGTTGCAGGCTTGCGTGGCCTGCTCGCCGATCTGCGCGATAATCCGGAACATCCGATCCGGAACAAGGCCGACCAGGCGCTCGCCAGCTTCGCCCGGGAATTGCAGGAAAAGCCTGAATTGCGCGCAAAGGTAGAGCGGGTGAAGCAGGAACTGCTCACCAATCAGGCCGTCAGCGACTGGGTGGAAGGTCTGTGGGCGCAGGTCCGCCAATGGCTGTTCGGTGCGCTGGAAGGGGAAGGCGCGGGCGTGATTGCCCGCGATATGGCGGCGGCGCTGCATCAGGATCCGGCGCTGGCCCCGGCCATTAACCAGTTGGTGCGCCGCGCCGTTGTCGGGATCGCGGCGGACCATGGCGACGCCATTGTGACGCTGGTTTCCGATACGGTGAAATCCTGGGATGCCGGCACCATTACGGAAAAACTCGAATCGGCGGTAATGCGCGATCTGCAATATATCCGTTTCAACGGCACATTGATCGGCGGGTTGATCGGGGTCGTGCTGCACGCGGTGCTGCTGCTCGCCAGCGGCTGATCGGCTGTGGAATTAGTATCCGTAAAGGCAATAAAAATCTTGCAACATTGTTGACATTTTCCGGCGAATCGCGGCCTATGTGTCTACGAGTTCTCCGGGGGGAGGAAAAAGCCCGCTCGCGTCCTTAAGGATGCGGGCGGGCTTGCTTTTCAGGCACTTGCAGAGGTTTCGGCGGCCAGCCATTCATCGCGCAACCGTTTTCCGCGCCTGGCCAGCGCCGCCTTGCGATCCCGTCCGCGCGCCGGTTGGTCCAGTGGCGGAAACAGCCCGAAATTGATGTTCATCGGCTGGAATGTTTCGGCCTCGGCGCCACCGGTAATATGCGCCAGCAACGCACCGATGGCGGATTCCGGCGGCGGCAGGCGCGGCGTTTGCCCCTGACGCCGTTCGGCCATAAAACGTCCGGCCAGCAAACCGACAGCCGCGCTTTCCACATAGCCTTCGCAACCCGTTATCTGGCCGGCAAAGGTCAGGCGCGGCTCGGCCTTCAGGCGCAAGGTCTGGTCCAGCAGCACCGGCGAACGGATAAAGCTGTTACGGTGAAGCCCGCCCAGCCGCGCGAATTCCGCCTTCCCAAGGCCTGGAATCATGCGGAAAATCCGCACCTGTTCGCCATGCTTCAGCTTGGTCTGGAAGCCGACGATATTCCACAATGTTCCCTGTGCATTATCCTGGCGCAATTGCACGACAGCCCACGGGCGTTTGCCATAGCGCGGATCGCGCAAGCCCACGGGCTTCATCGGGCCGAAACGCAGCGTATCCACCCCGCGCGCCGCCATCACCTCGATCGGCATACAGCCGTCAAAATAGGGGGTGTCGCGTTCCCATTGCTGAAACTCCGTCTTTTCGCCGGCGAGCAGGGCTTCGACAAACGCCTGATATTCATCGCGATTGAGCGGGCAATTGATATAGTCGCCCTCACCCGGTGGATGTTGCGTGCCATCGGCCTTCTTGTCGTAGCGCGATTGCCGCCACGCCACCTGCATGTCGATGGTTTCGGCATGCACAATAGGGGCCAGCGCGTCGAAAAACGCCAGATGCGCCTCGCCTGTCAATCCCTTGATATAATCCGCCAGGCCGGCGTCCGTCAGTGGCCCGGTGGCGATAATTACCTCGCCCCAGTCCGCAGGTGGCGCGTCCACCACTTCGCGGTGGACGGTAATCAGCGTGTGAGCATGAAGTTTCGCGGTTACGGCGGCCGAAAATTGCTCCCGGTCCACCGCCAGCGCCGAGCCTGCGGGCAGGCTGGCTGCGTCCGCTGCCGCCATGATCAAGGAGCTCATCGCCCGCATATCGGCATGCAACAGCCCGACAGCGTTATGATCGGCGTCGTCGGAACGGAAACTGTTGGAGCAGACGAGTTCGGCGAAATTTTCGGTGACATGCGCGGGCGTCCCCCGCACTCCGCGCATTTCATACATCACGACAGGAATATTGCGGCTGGCGAGTTGCCATGCCGCTTCGGAGCCGGCGAGACCGCCGCCAATGATATGAACCGGATCAGACATGGAGAAAGCTAATAGGGGCGAAAGGCAAGCCTGCAAGAGCGGGCAGACAAATTCGCCGGGGCCTTATGAAAACCGCCCGGCAGCGCCTGCCGGGCGGTTTTCTGATACGTATTCGTATCTGCGCCTCTTGTAGCGTAGTAACCCTGAACCCTGGCCGTTCTGTTGGCCGTGAGCCTCCGGAACCTACCGGCGAATGTTCCGGCTGTCATCCGCTGCATGACATATCCATGAACTTCCTTGGTCGCTGTTGCTGTCGTGCAACAGCGGAGCCGTACGCAAGCCCATCGCAGATGCCCCTTCCGCGCCCGCCATTTCCGGTATATGCGGGCGTCATGCTGCTTTCCCGCTATTTATTGCCGGTGCTGAAAGAAACGCCGGGCGACGCCCAGATCATCTCGCATCAACTGATGCTGCGCGCCGGTATGATCCGGCAGACCGCCGCCGGCATCTATTCCTGGCTGCCGCTGGGCCTGCGCGTGCTGAAAAACATCGAACGCATCGTGCGGGAAGAACAGGACCGCGCCGGCGCCATCGAGATTTTGATGCCGACCGTGCAACCGGCGGATCTGTGGCGCGAATCCGGGCGCTATGATGATTACGGCCTGGAAATGTTGCGCCTGAAAGACCGGCACGACCGCGACATGCTGTATGGTCCGACCGCCGAGGAAGTGGTGACGTCCATCTTCCGCGACACCGCCCGCAGCTACCGCGACCTGCCGCGTACGCTTTACAATATCCAGTGGAAATTCCGCGACGAAGTGCGCCCGCGTTTCGGCGTGATGCGGGGCCGCGAATTTCTGATGAAAGACGCCTACAGCTTCGATCTGGACGAGGCCGGCGGACGGCACAGCTACAACCGCATGTTCGTCGCCTATCTGAATACCTTTGCACGCATGGGGCTGCGCGCCATCCCGATGCAGGCGGATACCGGGCCGATCGGTGGTGATCTGTCCCATGAATTCATCGTGCTGGCGCCTACGGGCGAGAGCGAGGTGTTCTACCACGCCAATTGGGAACGCGCCGCAGAACCCGCGGGCGTCGATTTCGACGACGCCGAGGCGCTGCAACACATCGTATCGGGCTATACGACGGACTATGCCGCCACCGACGAAAAGCGTGATTCGGCCCGGGAAGCGGAGGCAGGCAGCCTGCTGCGCCAGTCGCGCGGCGTGGAAGTCGGGCATATCTTCTACTTCGGTACCAAATACTCCGCCGCCATGGGTGTGTCGGTGCAGGGGAAAGACGGTAAACCGGTAACGCCGGTGATGGGGAGCTATGGCATTGGGGTGTCCCGGCTGACCGGCGCGATTATCGAGGCCAGCCATGATGACGCCGGGATCATCTGGCCCGATGCCGTCGCACCCTTCGATATCGGGTTGATCAACCTGCGCGCGGGCGATGACGCCTGCACCGCCGCCGCAAATGATCTCCACGCCCGCCTGAAGGCAGCCGGCAAGAGCGTGTTGCACGATGACCGGGATGCACGCGGTGGCGAGAAGTTCGCCACCATGGACCTGATCGGCCTGCCCTGGCAGGTAACCATCGGCCCGAAGGGAGTCGCCGCGGGCACTGTCGAGGTGAAACGCCGCGCCACCGGCGAAAAGCAGGAAATGAGCGTGGAAAGCCTGCTTTCACATATCGCCGGATGATCACTTCCTACGAGCGCATGATTGCCGGCCGCTATTTGCTGCCGGGCAAGGGCGAGCGGTTCATCTTCCTCGTCGCGGCGATTTCGCTGTTCGCCGTGGCGCTGGGCGTCGCCGCATTGATCGCGGTGATGAGCGTGATGAACGGTTTTCGTGCCGAGATGTTCGACCGTATCCAGGGGCTTAACGGCCATGCCGTGGCGCAGGGCTATGGTGGGCGGCTGCCGGATTGGCAGCGCGTCGTCGACCTTGCCCGTGCAACACCGGGCGTCACCGCCGCCACACCGCTGATCGAACAGCCGCTGATGGCGTCTGCCAATGGCCGGGTGGAAGGAATCCTCGTGCGCGGCATGCGGATGGCAGACATTCGCCGGACGCCGATCATCGCCGACAATATCCGCAGCGGCTCGCTGGATCGGCTGGAGGGTGAAGAACCCGTCACGGCGATCGGCAGCCAGCTCGCCATCAATCTCGGCGCGCGGGTGGGCGACCGGATCACGCTGATCTCGCCATCCGGCAGCGCCACGCCCTTTGGCACGGTGCCGCGCATGATTTCCTATGAAATCGGCGCGATCTTCGAAGTCGGCATTTTCGATTACGACAAGGCCTTCGTGCTGTTGCCGATGCAACGCGCGCAGACACTGCTGGGCATGGGCGATGATGTCGGCATGGTCGAGATCAAGACAGTCAACCCCGACAAGGTGGGTGAAATTCTCGCGCCTTTGGCAGCAAAAATCGGTCAGTCGGCAGTGATAACCGACTGGCGGCAATTGAACGGCGTGCTGTTCGAGGCGCTGGTGGTGGAACGGGTCGTGATGTTCTGGGTGCTGTCGATCATCATCGTCGTCGCCGTCTTCAACATCCTGTCCTCGCTCATCATGCTGGTACGCGCGAAAACCCGCGATATCGCCATTTTACGCACCATGGGTGCAAGCCGTGCGGCGCTGATGCGCGTGTTCATAACGGTGGGCACGGTGATCGGCGGGCTCGGCGTCGCCCTGGGTGTCGTGCTCGGCTTCCTGCTGCTTAACTTCCGCCAGCAACTGGTCAGCGGCGTATCGCGGTTGACGGGGGCCAATCTGTGGGACCCGTCCATTCGCTATCTGGCCGAATTACCGAGCAAGACGGATCCGGTGGAAGTGGTCAGCATCGTTGTGCTGGCGCTGATCCTGTCCTTCCTCGCCACTATCTATCCGGCGTGGAAAGCCGCCTCCACCGATCCGGTGACGGTGCTGCGCTATGAGTGAGGCGCTGCGCCTTTCCGGCCTGACCCGCAGCTTCGAGCAGGGTGGCACTACCATAGACGTGCTGCGCGGCGTCGATCTGACCTTGCAAAAGGGTGAGATCGTGGCGCTGCTCGGCCCGTCCGGCTCCGGCAAATCGACGCTTCTCCAGGCCGCCGGCCTGCTGGAAGGTGGTTTTGGCGGTCAGATCGCCATTGACGGTATAGCCGCCGAAAAGCTCGACGACCGGGGTCGTACCGCGATCCGGCGAGACCGGTTGGGTTTCGTCTATCAGTTCCACCATCTGCTACCTGATTTTACCGCGGCGGAAAATGTCGTTCTGCCGCAACTGATCGCCAGGGTCAGCCGTACGCATGCCGATGTTCGGGCGCGTGAATTGCTGGCCAGCCTCGGGCTTGGCGCAAGACTGAATCACCGCCCGTCGCAATTATCGGGGGGCGAGCAACAGCGTGTCGCTGTCGCCCGCGCGCTCGCCAACCGGCCCGTGCTGGTGCTGGCCGATGAACCCACCGGCAATCTCGATGAGACGACCGCCGCCCGGGTGCTCGACGCATTCCTTGCCCTGGTACGGGGCGAAGGGTCGGCTGCGCTGATCGCCACGCACAACCGGGCGCTCGCCGGGCAGATGGACCGGATCGTTCGCCTGCACGACGGCACGCTGGAGGCGATATAAAAAAGCCAGCGGAGAATATATCCCCCGCTGGCTTTACATTCAGGTTCAGGCAGCCATCCGGTGCATGGCGCAAAGCTTGTTGCCGGCCGGATCGCGCAGATAGGCGAGATACAGCTTGTTGCCTTCGCCGAAGTCCCGGACGCCCGGTGGATTTTCACATGCAGTGCCGCCCGCTGCCACGCCCGCGGCATGCCATGCCTCGACCTGTTCGGGTGATGTCGCCGCGAAACCGATGGTGCCGCCATTGGCGTGCGTCGCCGCGTTGCCGTCGATCGGATGGGTAACGATGAACATACCCGTTGGGGTGGCGTAAACACAACGTTCCGGGCCAATGGCACTGCCCGGCGCTATGCCCAGCGCCCCGAGCGCCGCATCGTAGAATTTTTTCGACGCATCCACATCTTTTGCGCCAATCACGACATGACTGAACAAACCGACCTCCCGCAAATTTCCGGCACAAGAGCGTGCCGCGCGGCTTTCGTACCAGAAACGACGATGCGGATTCCACCCCTTCCGGGCGAGCCACTTACTCAGCGAATTGCTGCCAGCCGCGCATACGCAGTTCGCAGGCGGGGCAGGTTCCACAGCCATATCCCCACGGGTGCAACACATCGCGCACGCCGAGATAACAGCTGTGGGTTTGCGTGCGAATCAGTTCGATCAGATCATCGCCGCCCAGATCATGGGCGAGGCTCCAGGTCTGCGCCTTGTCCAGCCACATCAGCGGCGTATGGATGATGCAGCAGCTGGCCATGCCGAGATTCAGCGTCACCTGCAGCGATTTCAGCGTATCGTCCCGGCAATCCGGATAGCCGGAATAGTCGGTTTCGCACATGCCGCCCACCAGATGCCGCAAACCCCGGCGGCTGGCGAGCGCTGCGGCGAATGTGAAGAACAGCAGATTGCGGCCCGGCACGAAACTGGTGGGCAGGCCATCTTCCCCGAAACGGATTTCCGCTTCGCTGGTCAGCGCCGTGTCGCTCATCTGGCCGAGGATGGAAAGATCCAGCAGATGATCCGGCCCCAGCCGGGCGGCAAGACCGGGTTGCTGGCGTGTCAGCCTGTCGCGGAAAGCCTCGCGGATATCCAGTTCGATGCGATGGCGCTGGCCATAATCGAAGCCGACGGTTTCAACGCGGGGAAATTCCGCCAGCGCCCAGGCGAGGCAGGTGGCGGAATCCTGACCACCGGAAAACAGCACCAGCGCGCCATCGTCGGCGTTGGGCATCAGCGGATTCCGACGATCTTGTGCGACTGCAACGACAGCCGCCAGTGCGGATGGTCGATGCAATACGCAATCGCGGCCTGCGCATTGGCTTCGGCATCCGCCGAATCCATCGGCTGCAAGAAGAAGTGCGTGAAATCCAGATGCTCGAAGCGTTCCGGCGGCGCGTCTTTTTGCGGATAGACCAGTTTCAGTTCATCCCCCGACGTCAGCACCAGCGGTGCATCGGCCTTGGGGCTGACGCAAATCCAGTCCAGCCCCGGCGGTGCTGGCAGCGTTCCGTTGGTTTCGACGCCAATCTCGAAATGGCGGGCATGCAGGGCCGCCACCAGCGCCGCATCCACCTGCAGCAACGGCTCGCCGCCCGTCAGCACAACATAGCGGTTGGCGGCGGGGCTGGCCCATTCCGCCTCGATGGCGTCGGCCAGCTTGTCGGCGTCAGCGAAACGCCCGCCGCCCGTGCCATCCATGCCGACGAAATCGGTGTCGCAGAAATCGCAAACAGCGGTGGCGCGATCTTCTTCCCGCCCCGACCACAGATTGCAGCCGGCGAAGCGGCAAAAGACGGCGGCGCGACCGCTGTGCGCGCCTTCGCCCTGCAGCGTCTTGAAGATTTCCTTGACGGCGTAACTCATATTCCGCGGCTCACGCTTGCGGCTCGTCTCCGAACACTCGGGCGAAGATGGTATCGATCTGCGAGAAATGATGATCGAGCGTGAACAGCGCTTCCAGTTCGGCGGGCGTCAACCTGCCCGTTACATCTGCATCGGCCTTCAACAGGTCGAGCAGTTGCAGATCGCCATCCGAATCCCATACCTGCATGGCATTGCGTTGCACGATTCGATAGGCGTCTTCCCGCGCGGCGCCAGCCTGGGTCAGCGCCAGCAGCACGCGCTGCGAATGGATCAGCCCGCCCATGCGGTTCATGTTTTTCAACATGCGTTCCGGGTAAATGACCAGCTTGTCGATCACACCCGTCAGCCGTGCCAGCGCGAAATCCAGCGTGATGGTCGCATCCGGCGCAATGCCGCGCTCCACCGACGAATGGCTGATATCGCGTTCGTGCCACAGCGCGACATTCTCCATCGCCGGGATCACCGCCGAACGGACGAGACGCGCAAGACCGGTCAGATTTTCCGTCAGCACCGGGTTGCGCTTGTGCGGCATCGCCGACGAACCCTTCTGGCCCGGGGAGAAATATTCTTCCGCTTCCAGCACTTCGGTGCGCTGCAGATGGCGGATTTCCGTCGCCAGCCGCTCGATGGACGAAGCGATGACGCCCAGGGTGGCGAAAAACATCGCGTGCCGGTCGCGCGGGATCACCTGGGTGGAAATCGGTTCAATGGCGAGGCCGAGCTTTTCCGCGACATGCGCTTCGACCGCAGGCGAAATATTGGCGAAGGTGCCAACCGCACCCGATATGGCGCAGGTTGCAATCTCGGCGCGCGCTGCCACCAGACGTTCGCGATTGCGGGCGAATTCGGCATAGGCCTGCGCCAGCTTGAACCCGAAGGTGACGGGTTCGGCATGGATGCCATGGCTGCGACCGATGGTGGGCGTATATTTATGCTCGAAGGCGCGGCGGCGGATTGCGGCCAGCAGCGCATCCATATCGGCGAGCAGGATATCGGTCGCGCGGGCCAGCTGGATGTTGAGGCAGGTGTCCAGCACGTCGGAGCTGGTCATGCCCTGGTGGACGAAGCGCGCTTCCTCGCCGACATGTTCGGCCAGATTGGTCAGGAAGGCGATGACGTCATGCTTCACTTCCCGCTCGATCTCGTCGATGCGGTCCACCTCGAACGCGCCGCGTTCCCACACAGCCTTTGCCGCTTCTTTGGGGATGACGCCGAGTTCGGCCTGCGCGTCGGCGGCGTGGGCCTCGATCTCGAACCAGATGCGGAACTTCGTTTCCGGAGACCAGATCGAAGTCATTTCGGGGCGGGAATAACGTGCTATCATCTCCGGCTCCTAGCCCATCACCAGCCGTCGCTGCAACGCCTGAACGCGGGCGCGCATGATCGTCTCCAGTTTTTCCGACCGGGCCGACACCGGGGCCGTGAAACGCCATTCGGCCAGCACCTGCGCCGGCGTCAGCGTCAGGTGCATATAACCCCGCCGCCGCAGGTCGGCCCAGCGCAAACCCGGATTGCCGCCCACCAGCGCGCCGGCGATCATATCGGCGGGTTGCGCGGCAAGGCTCGCATCCAGGCCCGGCGCACTGATCGACGGACACCCCAGCCCGACACCCGCCGGACGGCCATTATTCAGCAGGTCATGCGCCCAGCTGTTATGCGTATCGGCGGACAACACCACCAGATCGCCGCCCGTACGTTGCGCCATGGCGAGCAGCCGTGCCCGCGCCGCCGGATAGCCATCCCACGCCGCCATGCAGAAAGGCAGGCGCGCGCTTCCGGCGGCGGTTATGGTGCGCAAAAACCGATCGCTCTCCGCCGTCGCCTGACCGGGGAGCATTCCGGCGGGCGGCGGCAGCAGATTTCCCATCATCGGTTGCTGCGCCAGGATTTGCCAGCGGATGCCGCGCCGGGTGGAATCCTGCATCGCGCCGAACAGCCAGCGTTCCTGGTCATGGCCGAGCATCTGGCGGCTGCCAGAAACCCATTGCTCATCGCGCAGGCGCGCCATCGCAGCTTGCGGATTGGCGCTCTGCATGGCCGCCATGAGAGACAGCGGCATATCCCGCGCGCCGGTATCCAGCCGGTAAAGGCTGGCCAGGCGCCCGATATCAAATCGCATGAAGGATGTATCGGCAACCGGCAGCCAATCCTGAAAGGCGCGCCGGGCGAGCGCCGCCTGCACGTCCGGAAGGCCGCGTGCCGGTTGCATTCCCATCCAGCCACTGGCGGCGGCGTCATACGGGTCCCACATCGGCACCAGCGGCACCTGCGCCTGCAAGCGCAGCAAATCAGGATCGGCGCGGGCGACGCGCCAGGCGGCCCAATATTCTTCCAGCGTCGCCGGCGGCTGCATCGGGGCTGCCCGCACCGGTTGCGCGATGCGTGGGAACAGTTGCCCCGGATTGCCGGCCAGCAGGAACAGATCGACATCATCCGCATCCGCCGCATGGGCGAAACCGTTGAACCAGCCGGCGGCAACGCTCGCGCCGGCCGCAAGACCGATGCGGAAACTCTGCGGAATATCGCGGGGCAGCGTACGGGTGCGACCAACCGCAGAATGGCTTCGGTCCGGCCCGCTGAAGCGATAATAATAGGTAGTCCCCGGTTCCAGCCCTTCCACGATGGTGCGCGCCGTCCAGTCCCGCTGCGGATCGGCGATGGCCTCCGCCATTTCCCGGCTGCGGCTCATATCCGGGCGGGTGGAAAGCTCAAGTCGCAGACGCACCGGCTGGCCACCCGTTCCTGCATAGCGCGTCCAGAACAGCATCCGCGTCTGGCCCGGCTCGCCAGTGGCGATGCCATGGGTGAAAGCTTCCGATGCGGCATCCTCTATGCGTTTCCGCCGGGCGATGGCCGGCCCCGTCAGCAACCCCGCTGACAGAAACGCGCCGCCCAGCAGCGTGCGGCGGTTGATGCCGTGCCGAATTTCGCGTTTGATTTCACCCATGGCGGCTCATTAACGGAAACCTGCGCATCTATCCATAACCGCCAGCAGCAATTACAGGAAAATCCATGATCGTCATTCACCATAATCCGAAGTGCAGCACATCCCGCAATGTGCTGGCGGCGATTCGCGCCTCTGGCAGCGAACCGGAGGTCATCGAGTATCTGCAAACTGGCTGGACGGAGCCACAACTCCTCGGCCTGTTCGCCGCCGCCGGTATTACACCCCGAGAGGCGCTGCGCGCCCGTCAGCCGGAAGCCGCCGGGCTGGATGATGCGGACGACGCCACGATCCTTGCCGCCATGGTACGCCAGCCGGTGCTGGTGGAGCGGCCCATCGTCTGCTCGCCGCGCGGGGTGCGGCTCTGCCGGCCCGCCGCGCGCATCGTCGATCTGCTCGAACAGCCGCTGCCGGCGGATTTCGTCAAGGAAGATGGCAAACCGCTGTGAGGAAACCGCTTCCCCCGTTGCTGCTCGTCGTGCTGATCGCGCCGGTTCTGGCGGGCTGTGTCGCGCGCACCGCCATCAAGGCCGTAACCGTGCCGGTGCGCGCCGCCGGCACGGTGGCGGAGACCGCATGGGACGCCACCACCACCAGCCAGGAAGAGGCCGACCGCAATCGCGGCAGGGAGATGCGCAAGGCGGAGGAGCGGGCGGAAAAAGCCCGCAAGGAACAGGAGAAAGCGGACCGGGCCAGTCAACTGGATCAGCCGGTTTCCTATTGATCCCGGTTGACGCCAGCCCGCGCCGGCGCGACAAGCTTTTCCATGTCCACTACTTTCACGCTCGATCCCGCCACATCCCGCGCACATCCGGTGCCGGAGCCTGTGCGCCGCCTGACGGTGCCAGCCATCGCCGGGCGCAAGAAGGATGGCGTGACCGACGAACCGCTGGTGATGCTGACCGCCTATACCGCCCGGATGGCGCAATTGCTCGATCCGCATTGCGACATGCTGCTGGTGGGCGACAGCCTTGGTCAGGTGATTTATGGCCTCGACACCACGGTGCGGGTGACGACGGAAATGATGATAGCCCATGGCGCGGCGGTCGTGCGCGGTTCGTGGCATGCGGTGGTGGTGATCGACCTGCCCTTCGGCACATATGAGCAGTCGCCGGAACAGGCCTTCGCCACGGCCTCCCGCGTAATGCAGCAAACCGGCGCCGCCGCCGTCAAGCTGGAAGGCGGCGAGGTGCTGGCGCCGACCGTCAAATTCCTCGTGGATCGCGGGATTCCGGTGGTGGGGCATATCGGCCTGACGCCCCAGGCGGTGAATGCGCTCGGCGGCTATGGCGCACGCGGGCGCAACCCGCATGAAGCCGCAAAGATCGAGGCCGACGGCCGCGCCATTGCCGATGCCGGCGCCTTCGCGCTGGTGATCGAAGGCGTGATGGAGCCGCTGGCCCGCGCCATCACGACCGCCATCCCTTGCCCCACCATCGGTATCGGCGCATCGCCCGCATGTGATGGCCAGGTACTGGTGATCGACGACATGCTCGGCATGTTCGAGCGCGTGCCGCGCTTCGTTCGCCGTTTCGATAATTTCGCCGAACGCATCACCGCCGCCGCCGGGACATATGCCGCCGAGGTCCGCGCGCGGACGTTCCCGGCGGACAAGGAACTTTATGGCCAGCCGAAAAAAGATTAAGGGCGGTTCAGCCTTGCGCAAGATACTCTTTCCCAAAACGCATAACCTGGGCTTTGCGCTTTCGCGGAAGCCTCTGTAAGGGGTCCGGGTTGTGAAAGTGCGTGCGGGCGGAATCGGCGTCCGAACGATTTGATGTCGGGAACGAAAATTTGGCCACCACTCCTCCAGCCCGTCCTTCGGCCACGCGGCCGGCTGATCCGCGCGATGAAGCCTTCCTGCGCGAGGTGGATGAGGAATATCGTCGCGATGAATTCAATCGCTTCGCCCGCCGTTATGGCCGCTGGATCTTGCTGGCGGTCGGCGTCGGCCTGGCCGCGCTTGGCGGATGGCTGTTCTGGCAGGCGGAGCAGAACAAGCAGAATGAATCGCTGTCGGAGCAGTTCACGCTTGCCTTGAACAAGGTGGATGCCGGCGATACGGAAGCCGCCCGCGCAGCCCTCGATCTGACCGCAAAAGGAGATAACGCCGGCTATACGGCGCTGGCGCGGCTGACCGATGCCGGGCTGGCGGCGGCGGCAGGTGAGGATGAAAAGGGCGCGGGCTTGTTGCGCGCGGTGACGGACGATGCAGCCGCGCCACAGGCGCTCCGCGATGTGGCACGGCTGAAGCGCATCCGGCTGACTTTCGATTCGATGGAACCGGCGACGGTGATTCAGGAGCTTGCGCCTTATCTTGCCGGGGATAATCCCTGGTATCCGATTGCCGCCGAAATGACAGCGCTGGCGCATATGAAGGCTGGCGAGAACGACAAGGCCGGGCCGATCTTTCTGCGGCTGGCCGGCGATGGCCGCGCACCGCCATCGTTGCGCGCGCGCGCCGAGCAGATGGCGGCAACGCTGGGCCAGGATGTGGCGGCACTGACCGAGGCACGCATTGCCACGGCGCAGGCGGCGGCGAACGATCTGGCGCCAGAGGCCGCACCGGCGGAGACAAATTGATGCAGGACGAGCGGATGCAGGGTAATTTTTTTCGCCGTCATGCGCGGCTGCTGGCGATTCTGGCCGTGGCGGGCGTCGGCTTGCAGGGTTGCGGGATCTTCAAGGGCGGCGGTAGCAATAAAAATGTTCGCACGTCCGGCGAGCGGGTTGCCGTGCTGAATTATGAAAACCAGGCTGATGCGGAAGCCGAATTGCAGGATGTCGCGGTTGTGCTGCCAGCGGCAGAGGTCAACGCGAGCTGGACCCAGCCGGGCGGCAATGCTTCCGGCGCGATGGGCCATCTGGCGCTTTCATCCGCGCCCGTCCGGCAATGGCGCGTGTCGATCGGCCAGGGCTCCAACAAGACCCGCCGGCTGAATGCCGCGCCGGTCATTGCCGGCAACCGGCTGTTCACGATGGACACCGCCGCGCGCATCACCGCGTTTGACGCCACCACAGGCCGGGAATTATGGCGGCGGCAAATTTCGGTCGACGGTGAAAACACGCGCCTCGCCTTCGGCGGCGGAGTCAGCGTGGCGGGCGACCGCGTTTTCGCTACCACCGGCTATGGCGTCGCCGCGGCCTTCGCGGCGGATAGCGGCGAACAGCTGTGGCGGGTGCAATTGCCCACGCCCTTGCGCGCAGCCCCCGCCGTTGATGGCGACCGGGTCTATGTAACCGGACAGGATAGCCAGTTGAGCGCGCTCGATGCCAGGACCGGCGAAACCCTGTGGGAAGCGCATGGAACCGTCGAACCGGCGGCGGTGCTGGGATCCGGCGCGCCTGCCGTGGCGCTGGGCACAGTCGTCGCCGGCTTCCCATCGGGTGAATTATTTGCGCTGCGTGTCGAAAACGGCCGCACCGTCTGGCAGGATCATCTGTCGCGCACCGGGCGAACAACGGCGCTGGGCGCGCTTTCCGCCGTGGTTGCATCCCCTGTGATCGACCGGGGCCGCGTATTCGCCGTCGGCCACGGCGGACGGATGGCGGCGCTGGAACTGGCGACCGGGCAACGCGTGTGGGAACGCGATTTCGCCGGGGTCAACACCCCCTGGTCGGTGGGGGACTGGGTGTTTGTCGTCACCGTCGATGCGCAACTGATCGCGTTGACACGGGTGGATGGCAAGATCCGCTGGGTGACACAACTGGAACGCTACAAGAATGAAAAGAAGCGTTCCGGACCGGTCGAATGGTTCGGCCCGGTTCTGGGTGGCAATCATCTGTATCTGGTTTCATCCCGCCAGAAACTGGTGAAGGTTTCGCCGCAGACGGGTGAAGTCATGGAAGAAACGAATCTCGGCAATCCCGTTTATCTGCCGCCCGTCATCGCCAACGGTATGCTGTATATCCTGACCGATGACGGCACATTGACGGCATATAGATGAGCCGCCTGCCACGCGTTGTCATACTTGGCCGGCCAAACGTCGGGAAATCGACGCTGTTCAACCGCGTCGTCGGTAAAAAACTGGCGCTGGTGGACAATCAGCCCGGCGTCACGCGCGATCGGCGCGAGGGCGAGGCGCAGCTTTTCGACCTTAAATTCACCATCATCGACACCGCCGGGCTGGAAGAAGCGGAAGCGGCAAGCCTCTCCGGGCGGATGCGCCAGCAGTCGGAGGCGGCGCTCAGCGGTGCAACGGCTGCGCTGTTCGTGATCGACGCGCGCGGCGGCCTGACCGAAAGTGACCGGCACTTCGCCCGCTGGCTACGCCAGGAAGCCCCCATCCCGATCATTGTCGTCGCCAATAAATACGAGGGCAAGGCGGCGGAGGCCGGATTGTTCGAGGCGTTTGAACTCGGTCTGGGCGATCCGGTGGCGCTATCCGCCGAGCATGGCGAGGGAATGGCGGATTTGTTCGAGGCGCTTGCGCCCATCCTGCCCGCCGAAGTGGAGGATGATACCGGCGAAGATGAGGATCTACCGGATGCTCCGCTGAAACTGGCGGTTGTCGGGCGGCCCAATGCTGGCAAATCGACGCTGATCAACCGGCTGATCGGTGAAAACCGGCTGCTGACCGGCCCGGAAGCCGGCATCACACGCGACAGCATCGCGCTGGAATGGGAATGGAAGGGGCGGCCAGTTCGCCTGATCGATACCGCCGGTCAGCGCCGGAAGGCGAAGGTGGTGGACAAGCTCGAACGGCTGGCGGTGGCCGATGCGCGCCATGCCGTCGATTTCGCCGAAGTCGTCATCCTGCTACTCGATGCGACACTCGGGCTGGAAGCCCAGGATCTGCGCATCGCCGATTCGGTGCTGGCGGAAGGGCGGGCGCTGATCGTGGTGCTGAACAAATGGGACGCCGCCGAAGATCAGAGCCGCCTGTTCAATGGCGTGAAAAAGGCGCTGGAAGACGGGCTTTCGCAGGTGAAGAATGTGCCGGTGCTGACCGTCTCGGCGCTGACCGGCAAGGGCCTGGATACGCTGATGGACGTTGCGTTCGAGACGCGCGACCGCTGGAGCCGGCGCGTATCGACGGCAGCGCTCAATCGCTGGTTTGAAAGCGCGCAGGAACGCAATCCACCGCCCGCACCCGGCGGCAAGCGGATCAAATTGCGCTATATCACCCAGGCGCGCACCCGTCCGCCAACCTTCATTATCTTTGGCACCAGACTGGATCATTTGCCGGCCAGCTATGAACGCTATCTGGTGAATGCGATGCGGGAAGATCTGGATCTCGGCGGCCTGCCGATCCGCCTGTCGCTGCGCTCGGCGAAAAGTCCCTTCGGCCGCTGATGCAGCGGCTCGACCATCTGATTGCGTGTGGCAACAGCAACGATCCGGCGCTGGTCGAGCGTGATCGGATACTGACGAGAGCGCAGTTGCAGGAACAGGTCGCATGCGTGGCGGGCGCCCTCGCCAATCGCATCGCGCCGGGGGACCGGGTGGCGATCTGGTTGCCCAAAACGCTGGAAATGGTCGTGGCGCTGCTGGCGGTATCGCGCGCGGGCGGCATTGCGGTCCCGGTCAATCCGGTGTTGCGCGGGGCGCAGGCGGCGTATGTGTTAAACGATTCCGGCGCGGTGTTGACAATCAGCCACGCGCCGCGCGCCCGCCTGCTGGCTGATCCACCGCCGGTGATTCTGGTGGAAAAGGACTGGTCGGGGCTGTTGGCCGCGGGCCCGGCCAGCGATGATGCGGCGGGCGGGGATGCGCTGGCGGCGCTGCTCTACACCTCCGGCTCTACGGGGCGACCCAAGGGCGTGATGGTGACGCATCGCAATCTGCTGCTGGGCGCGCAAAGTGTCACGGAATATCTCGGCACGGACGCGACCGATCGGGTCCTGGCGGCGCTGCCCCTGTCCTTCGATTTCGGCCTGTCACAGGTGACGACGGCGCTCCATGCCGGTGCGACGGCGGTTTTGCTCGACTATCTGACGCCGCGCGATGTGGTGCAGGCGTGTGCGCGGCATGGTATTACGCAATTGGCCGCCGTGCCGCCCTTATGGATGCAGATTGCCGGCCTTGTGTGGCCGGATGAAGCGCGAACCGGTATGCGCACCCTGTCCAACAGCGGCGGGCGTTTGCCGGTGCCGATGGTGCGGCAGTTGCGGACACTTTTCCCCGCCGCGCGGCTGCATCTGATGTATGGGCTGACCGAGGCTTTCCGTTCGACGACGCTGCCCCCGGAACTTGTGGATACCTTCCCCGACAGCATTGGTCGCGCCATCCCCCATGCGGAAATCCTGGTAGTGCGGCCTGATGGTACCGTTACGGCGGATGATGAGCCGGGCGAACTGGTGCATTGCGGCCCGCTGGTAGCGCAAGGCTATTGGCAGGATTCGATGCGCACGGCAGAGCGGTTTCGTGCAGCACCCGCCGCGTCCCGCTACGGTGGCACGGCGGTCTGGTCCGGCGATACGGTGGTGCGCGATGCACAAGGCCTGTTGCGCTTTGTCGGGCGGGACGACGAGATGATCAAGACGATGGGCACGCGTCTTTCGCCCACCGAAGTCGAGGAGCTTGCTTACGCCAGCGGGGCTGTGGCGCAGGCGGTGGCGCTGGGCGTGGCGGATGCCGCTGCAGGCCAGGTCATCCGGTTGGTGGCCAGCCCGGCTGCCGGCATGTCTTCGGATGATGCCGAGGCGAAGGTGCGCGCATATCTGCGCCGGGAGGGGGCGCCCTATATGCAGCCTGCCTCTTATGTCTGGCGCGATGCGCTGCCGGTTTCCGCCAACGGCAAGCTCGACCGGGCGGCGCTGCGGCTGGAGTTTGGCGCATGATGCCACCCGGCTTCCCCCGCGATGAACAGGGCCGGTTGCTGATCGCCGGGCGCACTGCCGAATCCTGGGTAGAAGAAGCCGGGGATACGCCGCTCTTCCTCTATGATGCGGGCCTTGTGGCGGCGCGTGTCGCGGAATTTCGCGCGGCGATGCCGGCGGAAATCGCGCTGCATTATGCCGTGAAAGCCAATCCGCTGCCGGAACTGTTGCAGGCGATGGCGCCGCTGGTCGATGGCTTCGATGTCGCGTCGGCCGGTGAAATGCAGCGCGCGCTGGATGCCGGCATGGCGGCGGACCGGATCAGCTTCGCCGGTCCCGGCAAGCGGGATCGCGAACTCGAAGCGGCGATTGCCGCCGGTATCACATTGCATATCGAATCGGCCGGCGAACTGGCGCGCGCGGCATCAATCGCCACACAACTGGGCAAGCGGGCGCGGGTGGCTCTGCGGGTCAATCCGCCGTTCGACCTGAAAGGGTCGGGCATGCGGATGGGCGGCGGGGCGCGGCCCTTTGGCGTCGATGTGGAAATGGCCCCCGATCTGTTACGCCGGATGCAGCAACCGCCGTTTGATTTTCGCGGCCTGCATATTTTTGCCGGCTCGCAAAATCTCGATGCCGGAGCGATTGCGGCGGCACAGCAACAGACGGTGACGCTCGCCGCCGATCTGGCGCAATTCACCCCGACGATGCCGCTGGTCAACCTCGGCGGCGGGTTTGGTGTGCCCTATTTTCCGCGTGAAATGCCGCTGGATATCGCGGCGGTGGGGGCTGATCTCGCGCAAACGCTTGCTTCCCGTCCTGCAGCGCTTGCAGCTACGCGTTTCGCCATCGAACTGGGCCGCTGGCTGGTGGCGGAGGCCGGGGTGTATCTGACGCGCATCGTCGACCGTAAAGAGTCGCGTGGCACGGTGTATCTGGTGACGGATGGCGGCCTGCATCATCAACTGGCGGCGTCGGGCAATTTCGGCACGGTCGTGCGGCGGAATTATCCGGTGTCCAACGCCAGCCGCGATTCAGCGGTTCTGGAAACGCAATCCGTTGTCGGCTGTCTGTGTACGCCGCTGGACCGGCTGGCCGACGCCGCCGAATTGCCGCGCGGCGAAGTCGGCGACCTGATCGCCGTGTTCATGGCCGGCGCTTATGGCCGCACCGCCAGTCCGGAAAATTTCCTCGGCCACCCGCCGCCGCTGGAACGGCTGGTCGGCTGACGGTTGCGCCTATCTGATCGGGTCGCGCTGCAGCGGTACGATCATCGGCAAACCGTCGTGCTCCACGACCAGCGCTGAAATGCCATAGACGGCGCGCAGCCGCTCCGCGCTCAGGATCTCCATCGGCGCACCATCGGCCACCAGCCGGCCCTGATCCAGCAGCAGCAACCGGTCGCAATAACGCGCCGCCATCGTCAGATCGTGGAGAACTGTGATCACCAGCGCGCCGCTTCTGGCTTCATCGCGCAGTAATTCCATCAGGTCGATCTGATGGCCCGGATCAAGCGATGCCAGCGGCTCATCCGCGACCAGCGCAGGCGCTTCTACGGCCAGGGCGCGGGCCAGCAATACCCGTGCCCGTTCGCCACCGGAAATTTCCGTCGCCACGCGATGGCGCAAGCTCCCGACATCGGTGCGCGCCATCGCCCGGTCGATAACGGCGGCGTCCGCGGCGGTAACGCGCGATAGCGGCCCCAGATGCGGCAGCCGCCCCAAAGACACCAGCCGCTCGACCGAGAGCGGCCAGTGCAACGTCTGGCCCTGCGGCAGATAGGCAATCTGGCGCGCGATCTCCTGGCGCGACAGGCTGGCGACCGGTTTCCCGTTAATCCGCACCTCGCCGGATACCGGGAGTTGCAAGCCCAGCAGCGCGCGCACCAGCGTCGATTTGCCCGCGCCGTTCGGACCGATCACACCCACCAGTTGACCGGGCGTGAAGCGGGCATGGATGTCGTGGAGGATGGTGCGGCGGTTCCGTTGCACGGTCAGCGCGTCTGCCGTGATTTCTACCAAAGCCGTCGCTCCCGCAGCAGATAGACGAGGAATACCGGCACGCCGAGAAACGCTGTCACCACGCCCAGTTTCAGTTCGCTGTGGGTAGGAATCAGCCGCACGCCAATGTCAGCCAGCATCAGCAGGGTCGCGCCGCCGAGCATCGACGGCAACAATATGGCGGACGGCGAGCGATCCGTCAGCGGGCGGAGGATATGCGGCACGATCAGCCCGACAAACCCGATCGCACCCGACACCGCCACCGCCCCGCCGACGCCGATGGCGACGCCCAGCAGCAACCGGACCCGTGTACGACGCAAATCGACCCCCAGCGCCTGCGCGCCATCCTCTCCCAGCGTCAGCGCATCCAGCGCGCGGCCATCGACCAGCAGCAATGCTGCGCCGATCAGGATGCAGGGCAGCGCAAGCTGCACATGCTGGAAGGAACGGTTTTCGATGGAACCGAGAAGCCAGGTCATGATCTCCATCGCCGCGAACGGATTGGGCGACAGGTTGAGCGCGAGGCTGATGCCCGCACCCGCGAGTGTCGCGATGGCAATGCCTGCCAGAATCAGCGTCAACGGGCTTTCGACCCGACCCGCCAGCAGAAACAGCAATCCCAGCGCCACAACGCCGGTGGCGACCGACATCAACGGCAACACCGCCGGATGCAGCGCGGCCAGGCCGAAATAAAGCGCGGCGACCGCCCCAAGGGCTGCCGAGTTGGAGGCGCCCAGCACGGAAGGTTCGGCGAGGGGATTGCGCAGATAGCCCTGAAGCGCCGCACCGGCCAGCCCCAGCATCGCGCCGACCGCCAGCCCCAATAGCGTGCGCGGCAGGCGCAGTTCGAACAGGATAATGTTCGTTACCGGATCCCCGCTGCCTATCAGCGCCGCCAGCAATCTGGTCGCCGGAATCGCCACTGCCCCAAGCGCAAGCGATGCAAGACCGGAACACAGGGCGAGCAGCGCCAGCACGGCCAGCAGCAATGGACGGCGGGGCGCGCGCGCCGTCGTCACCGTATCTGGCGTAAAACCTGGCTTCATCCAGCGACTTCCGGAAGTCCGACGGGCATTCACGCTCTTACCCGGCTTTGCGCCGAACGCAAATCGGAACCGGATCCGGGTCGGGGCGTAAAAACGGATCAGGCCAGAAGCGCGCTGACCATCGCCCGCAATTCGGGCAGGACTTCGGCGGCGAACCACGGATTTTGCCTTTCCCAATGACCGGTGCGCCAGGATGGGTGCGGCAGCGGGAAATACTCTGGCAGGAAGCTGCGAAAATTACGCACGCGCTCCGTCATATTGCCGGCCCCCAGCACGAGATTTTGCGCGTGGCTGCCGACCAGCAGCGTCAGTTGCAAATCGGCAAGATGCGCCAGCAGCTGTTCTCGCCACAGCGGCGCGCATTCGGGGCGTGGTGGAGCATCGCCGCTGCCCTTCTTCGCCCGCCCCGGATAACATAGCCCGACCGGCAGAATGGCTATCTTTTCCGCGTCATAAAATTGCGCTTCCGACAGGCCGAGCCAATGCCGCAGCCGCTCGCCGGAGCGATCATGAAATGGCAGACCGGCCAAATGGGCTTTGGTGCCGGGAGCCTGACTGGTGATCAGCAGACGCGCCGTGGGAGCCAGTTGAAATACGGGGTGTGGCCCCAGGGGCAAATATTCCGCGCATACCCGACAGGCGTTTAACGCGGCAATCAACGCATCGAACGGATTCACGCGGTTCCGGCACTCCTCGCCTGTGCATTGATTTCGGCGTGCGCGTCAGCAGGAGGTTCAAAACTCCCGTGGGCATGCACTTCCCCGGCACACAGTTTTTTCAGTATTTCCACCGCGCGCGCTTCTTTTTCCGGCGTCGCCGTGCGCACCCACAATACCAGACCGCCGCGATCGAGTTGGGCTTCCACATATTCGGCGCGGCGTTCGCCGAGTTTTTTGGCCAGCCAGGCGCCAATCAGCCCGCCGCCGCCGCCGGCCAGAACGCCTGCGGCAATGGCTGCGGCCAGCGCCCCGCCCGTCGCCACGACAGCGCCGGCGGCTATCGTCCCGCCAATATAGGTGAGGCCACCGATCAGGCTGCCCTGCGCATCACCCACCGACGCCTTGGAAACATATTCGGTGCGCGGCGCGTCCGGATCGTCTGTCAATTGTTCGACGCGGTCGTATTTGTGGCCGAGCTTTTCCTCGACCGTGCTCGCCGCCGCCAATACATTGATGTCGACGCGGTCGAAGCCGGAACGCAACAGTTCGTCGACAGCTCCTTCCAGATCTTTCGGTTCGTGAAAGATTCCAACCACTTCCCGCATCGCATTTCCTCCTGCTCAAACAGACTTATGTCCGAGGAGCACGTCACGCAGCACAAGCGCGTCATTATGTTCCTCGTCCTTTGCTCCGTAAACCAGGGTGATGGGCCCTTGCTCCGCCAACCGGCGCAATTCTGCGAGTTTTTCGCTGTGGCCGGCGATTTCGGCCCGATAACGGCGCTGGAATTCCACCCAGCGCCCGGGATCATGTCCGAACCATTTGCGCAATTCCGTGCTGGGGGCGAGTTCCTTCATCCAGTCGTCGATATCCGCCTGCGCCTTGCTGACGCCGCGCGGCCATAACCGGTCCACCAGGATACGCCGGCCGTCCGTCTTGGCCGGCGGTTCATAAGCCCGTTTGAGCCGGACATGGTCCGCGCGCATGGGTCAGTTTCCCAGCAACATGGCGATATCCGCGCCCACCTGCATATCCGGCTCCACGCCGAAGCTGTGCTTGCGCAGCAGTCCATCGCGATCGATCAGGATCAGCGTCGGCGTTCCTCGCATGCCATAGGCCGTCATCGTCTGCGGTAAGGGTTCATCTTCCGACGGCGTATCGACGCCGACCGGAAACCGGATGCCATATTCCTGCAGGAACGCCGCCAGCGCCACCGGCGTCATCGCTGTATGATGTTCAAATACGGTATGCAAACCGATCACCGCCACCTGCGCCGGATCGAACTGCCGGGCAATGCGCTGCGCCTGGGGCAGACCATGCTGGACGCAACCGGGGCACAGCATCTGGAACGCGTGCACCACAACAACCTTGCCGCGAAGGCTTCCCAGACTCAATGGCTCGCTGTTGAACCACTGGCTGACATGCCAGGCCGGTGCGGGTTGCGGTGCCGACATTCAGCGCCTCCTCGATCAGCAGACTAGCATGCCGCCAGCCCCGCTTCCAGTCCGGCGATCAGATCCTCCTCCGCCTCCAGCCCGACGGACAGACGCAGCAGCCCGTCGCCGATGCCCGCTGTGGCGCGGGCTTCCGCACCCATATCGGCGTGGGTCATGGTGGCGGGATGCGCGACGAGGCTTTCGACACCGCCCAGCGATTCAGCGAGAAAAAACACCTGCACCGCGTCGATGAATTTTTTTACCGCATCCGTCCCGCCCGCCAGATCGAAGCTCAGCATGGCGCCGAAGCCGCGCTGTTGCTGTTTTGCGATGGCGTGGTTGGGGTGCGAGGGCAGACCGGGATAATAGACGCGGGCCACCGCCGGATGCGCTTCCAGCCGGCGGGCAATCGCCATCGCATTGCGACTTTGCTGTTCGATGCGCGGAAACAGCGTGCGCAAACCACGCAGGGTGAGCCAGGCATCAAAGGGAGAGCCGGTGCTGCCGACGGTGTTGGCCCAGGCGCGCAGCGTTTCGACATCCGCCGGATCGCGGGCGATTACCGCGCCGCCGATCACATCGCTATGACCGTTCAGATATTTCGTGGTGGAATGGATGACGAAATCCGCACCCAGCGCCAGCGGTTGCTGCAAGGCCGGTGACAGGAAGGTGTTATCCACCGCCACTTTTGCACCAACGGCATGCGCCTTCGCCGCCAGCGTCGCAATATCCACCACGCGCATCAGGGGATTGCTCGGCGTTTCGATCAGCAACAGCTCCGGCTTCTCCGCCAGGGCCGCAGTCATGGCGGCGTCATCGCCCTGATCGGCCAGCGTCAGCTTGAAATGCCCGCGGGCGGCGCGGGCGTTCAGCAGTCGCTGCGTGCCGCCATAGCAATCATGCGCCGCCAGCACCCCTTCATCGGGATACACCTGGCCCAGCAGCAGGTCGATGGCGGCCATGCCGGTCGACGTCATCACCGCGCCCGCGCCGCCTTCCAGCTTCGCCAGCGCTTCGCCCAGCATATCGCGACCGGGATTGCCCGAACGGCCATAATCATAGGCGCGCGGCTGCCCGTAACCGGCAAAGGTGAAAGTGCTCGACAGGTAAATGGGCGGGGCAACCGCGCCAAAAGCTGTGTCTGTCGCCACGCCATGGGCAACGGCGATGGTTTCCGGGGCCGGAGACGCGTTACGCTTCGTCATTGAAAAAGCGCCCTTCGGTAACGGCGCGGACGATGCCCGCACGCACGGTGAAATCGCCGAAATGCTCGCCCGGCTCGCGTTCCTTCGCATAGCGGCCCAGCGCATCGTCCAGCACTTCCAGGATGACCGGTTCGCCGACATTTTCGCGGACCATGCGGTTCAGCCGTTCGCCATGGAAACCCGCACCGAGATACAGATTATATTTGCCCGGCGCGCGCCCGGACAGGGCGATTTCGGCGATGTAGGGCCGTGAACAGCCATTGGGGCAACCGCTCATCCGCAGGGTGATGGGCTCGTCACGGATCCCGTGGCGGGCCATGATCGCCTCGATTTTCGGCAGAAGTTCCGGCATGTAGCGCTCACTCTCGGCCATCGCGAGGGCGCAGGTGGGCAGCGCCACGCAGGCGATGGCGTTGCGGCGTATGGGCGTTACATCGCGCTCGTCCAGCCGATGTTCGGCGAGCAACGCCTCGATCGCCGGTTTGTCTTCGGCGCGGATGCCGGAGATGAACAGATTGTGATTGGGCGTCAGGCGGAACGTACCGCGATGGATGCGGGCGATGTCGCGCAGCGCATCCAGCAGCGGAATATCGAGCCGCCCGCTCTGGATGAACAGGCCGAAGTGATAACGGTCGCCGGTTTGTATCCAGCCGAGCTGGTCGCCGTTAGAGGTGAATTCATAAGGCCGCGCCGGTTCCATGGCCGCGCCCATCCGCCGTTCGATCTCGGCCCTGACCCAATCTACGCCCTTGTCGTCGACGGTATATTTGAAGCGCGCATGCAGCCGTTCCTTGCGATCGCCGAAATCCCGCTGCACGCCCATCACGGCATCCACGACGGCTTTCAGTTGCGCTTTGGGCACGAAGCCGATCACATCGGCGAGGCGCGGATAGGTTTCCGGCGCGGAATCGGTGCGACCCATGCCGCCGCCAATCGCCACGTTGAACCCTTCCAGACCATCGGGACCGCCGATGGCGATGAAACCCAGATCCTGGCTGTACACGTCGATATCGTTGGACGGCGGCAGCGCAAAGCCGATCTTGAATTTGCGCGGCATATAGGTCGGGCCATAGAATGGCTCTTCCGGTTCGCTGGTCGCCACCCGTTCGTCGCCATACCAGATTTCATGGTAGGCGTGGGTTTTCGGAATCACATGATCGCTGACCTTTTTCGCCAGCGCCGCCACCTCCGCGTGAAAGGACGAGGCGTCGGGATCGACCGTGCACATCACCCCGCGTGAATCATCGCCACAGGCGGCGATGGTATCGAGCAGCGTGTCGTGCAGCCCCTGGATGATCGGTCGCAGACTGTCTTTCAGCACCCAGTGAAACTGGAAGGTCTGCCGTGTCGTCAGCCGCAGCGTCTCGCCGCCATGCGCACGCGCCAGTTCATCCAGCTTCAGCCATTGCGCCGGCGTGCAGATACCGCCGGGCAGACGCACGCGGATCATGAACTGGTACGCCGGCTCCAGCTTCTGGCGGCGGCGCTCGTCGCGGATATCGCGGTCGTCCTGCTGGTAGATGCCGTGAAACTTCATCAGCTTCACATCATCCTCTTCCGGTACAGAACCGGTAATCCGGTCCAGCAGACCATCGCTGATGGTGCCGCGCAGATAGTCGCTGCGCGCCTTCATGCTTTCGTCATAGCTCAGTTTGTCGAGCGGCTGCGAAATATCATGGCTGCGGTCGATGTTGGTGTCGGTCATATCCGCCTCTCAATAGACGTCGCGCTGGTACCGCCGGTCGGCCTGGAGGGTGCGCACATAATCCTCGGCGGCTTCCCGCCCGATCCGGGCCTCTTTCGCGACGATATTCACCAAGGCCTCATGCACATCCGGCGCGAGATGACTGGCGTCGCCGCATACATAGATATGCGCGCCATCCTCGATCCATGCAAACAGGTCCGCCGCCTGCTCCTGCATACGGTGCTGGACATAGACTTTCTCGCCCCGGTCGCGCGAGAAGGCCACATCCATCCGGCTCAAGGTGCCGTCTTTCAGCCAGGTCTGCCACTCGATCTGGTAAAGGAAATCGGTGCGGAAATTGCGCTCGCCGAAAAACAGCCAGCTGCGTCCGCCGCCGCCATCAGCCTCGCGGTGCTGCAGGAAGGCGCGATACGGGGCAACGCCGGTGCCGGCGCCAATCATGATGATCGGCGCACCATCCGTCGGCAGGCGGAAATGCGGGTTGGACTGGATATAGACCGGCAGCACCGAATCTTCGGGGGAACGATCCGCCAGCATGGCGGAGGCCACTCCGGCGCGCGGCCTATCATGCAGCATATAGCGCACCGGCGACACCGTCAGATGCGCCTCTTCCGGCGCATATGCGAGGCTCGACGCCAGCGAATAGAGCCGGGGCTGCAAGGGCCTGAGCCCGACGGCGAAATCCTGCGGCGACAACCCGGTGACGGGATAACGGCGGACGATATCGATGATATGGTGGGTGTTCAGGAAGGCGGAACGCTCTCCGGTGCGGTCTTCCTGTTGCAGTTGCTGCAGTTCTTCCGCTTGTGTCAGCTGTGCCCAATGGTCGAGGAAACGCGGGGTCGCCGCGGTGATTTCATAATGGCGGGTCAGCGCGTCGGCGATGCCGGCCTGCTCGCCCCTGATCTCTACTGCCGCACCACCATCGATCTGCAATGTATCGAGAAGTGCGGACACAAGTTCCGGGTCGTTCGTCGCCATCAGCCCCAGCGCATCGCCGGGCTCATAGACGATCCCCGATCCTTCCAGCGACAATTCGATATGCCGGGTTTCCTTCGTCGATCCGCGCCCGACGATGGGCAGATTATCGAGGACAGTCGCCGGGAATGGATTACGCTTGTCGTAAACGGTTTGCGGCGCGAAGGTCGGGCCGCCCGCCGCGGCCATTGCCGGGACAGGCGCACTGGCGGCAAGTTCGGCCTGTTCGGCGGCCAGCAGCGTCAGGATTTCGTCTGTCCACTTCGCCGCCGGATCATCATAATCGACATCGCAATCGACGCGCGGCGCAAGGCGGGTTGCCCCCAGTTCCTCGAAGCGGCGATCGAGGCGCTTGCCGGCCTCGCAGTAAAATTCATAAGTTGAATCGCCCAGCGCCAGCACGGTGAAACGCACACCATCCAGCTTCGGCGCTTTCCGCCCTTCGACAAATTCGAAAAACCCGGTGGCCGGTTGCGGCGGATCGCCTTCGCCATATGTGCTGACAACGATCAGCACATCCTGTTCCTGGCCAAGCTGACGCACCTTGTAATCGGCCATATCGGCGACTGTTGCGGCAAGGTCGCGCTTTTGGGCTTCTTCGCCCAGAATCCGCGCAAGCCCGGCGCTGTTGCCGGTTTCGCTGCCATAAAGAATGGTCAGTTTGCGCGCCGCCGGACGACCGGCCTCCGCCACCGGTTGCACGCCAGTACGGGCAAGGCCAGCTTCGAGGCCGGCGAAATAACCGCTGATCCATTGCGCCTGTGCCGGGCCGATCGATTGCCCGAGTTGCCGGACAAGCCGCCATTGTTCCGGCGTAAGCGCGCTCCCCGCCTGATCCGTTCCTGTCATACTGTCATACCTTCAAGCACTGCGCCCCTTCCCGGGATTTCGTTACGCGCACCGGACAGGCAGTTTTCCGCCTCGGCCAAGAGTGAAGACAATCATCCCGACCGGCAACGCATTTTTTGCAGGGCATCCCAAAGAAAGAGTTTGCGCGGGCATCCGCACCGTTGGAAGCACGCATGTGACAGATTTACAACAATTCGAAACCGATTTCTGGCAGGCATGCAACACAGGAGACATCGACGCGTTTGCGTTGTATCGGGAGGCATCCATCGGCATCGGTCGCAATATGATGCTGATCTGATCAGGAGATTATGATGAAAAAGCTGTTACTTACGGCTGTGGCCGCGCTCTGCCTGCCCGCCGCCGCCATCGCGCAGGAAGCGCCGGATGGTACGCCTGCTTACGGCATCGAGCCCTATTTCGGCATCGGCGGCGGCTATCATGACTTCGACCGTGGCAACCGGGGCGCACTGCAGTGGAACAATGGAAAAGCCGCCAGCGGCGCGCTGGTCACCGCCTTTGCCGGCGTCAATTTTCCGGTGAAATTCCTCGTGGTCGGCGTTGAAGGCAATGTCGCCAAGGGTTTCAGCGACATCGATTGGGAATATGGCGTCACCGGGCATATCGGTATCCGTGCCGGCGACAGCGGTATGTTCTTCGTCCGTGGCGGCTACCACTGGGTCGAGGGCGACAAGGGCTTCCGGAACGACAAGAACGAAATCTATGGTTTCGGTGTTGAAGTCGGCCCGAAAGACATTGGCCTCGGCGGTATTACCGGCAACGCCGGTGTGCGCCTGCGCCTGGCCGTCGATACGTTCGACGAATTCCAGAGCATCCGGCCGACCGCCGCGCTGGTATTCCACTTCTAAACGGATTTTGCAGCCGGAACCTCTGTTCCGGCTGCACATTCTCCGACAGGCAGTCCGTTACGCCCGGGTGAGGGCCTCCTCGATCTCCGGAACGGGATGGTTGGTCAAATCCTTCTCGATTTCCCCGACCAGGCGAGCGTTGGTCTCCTGGTGAAAATGTTTGCGTAATTCGCCCAGCGTCCGTGCGGGGGCGACCACAATCAACCGATCAAAATCATTGGATAGCGCACGCCGGTTCACCATATCCGCCATTTCGGCGGCGAACCGTTCTTCCTCCAGTGCGTGATAGTCCGGCTCATCCATGCTTCCTCGCGAAGGCGCAAAACCCGCGCCCTGCCCCAGCGCCCCTGCTTGCGCGATGCGCGGCGCGCCCGGGCCGGATTGGGTTGACGACGCCCGCCCGGCGGCATCCGATTTCTGCTCGGAATCCTTCGGGTTTTCATGGATTGCCTTGTCTTCCAGCTCAAGACGGAGATGCTCGACATCGCCCGCATTCCGGAGCAGCAGCATCTTGCGCCCGTCGGCAACCAGAACCAATGTGTTATGTGTTACCCGCATCGCCAATCTCCCCAGGGTGCGCCATCAGGAACGGCGCGGCAGCGAAGGCCTGTCGCCGCCCTCGGGCCTGTCCCGCCCGTCCACTGTGGTTGGGAGGGGGTCACCGCCCTCCGCGGTCTTGTATTCGTCGCGCTGCCCAACCTTCCGGGCCATATTGCCGCCACCGGAACCTTGCTGCGACGGTGTATGCAGCGTTTCGGCATCCTCAATCAGATCGCGATCGTCTTTCCGTTTATCGGCCATTTCGTTCCACTCCTCTCCCCTGTGAACGAAACGGAAGATACCATGTTCCATCGGCGTCCACCTGAAGAGTCGCATAGTTTTTTGACAGCATCCTATCGGCTATATTACGGGAGTTTCGGGAGACAATAATGAACGCGGCAGAGTTCGCCACACGTACCGGATCCGATCTCTGGCGGGCCTCCTCGCCACTGCGCGAGCGGCGGTTTGGCGACCAGACCGCAGAGTCGGTTTCACGCGGCCTCGTGGCGGAAACCATGATATTTCTGGAAACTTTGGTCGAGGCCAAAGCAAGCGTGTTTCTGTGGCTGGGTTCCGACTGCGAGATTGTCGAAGCGCAAATGCGCAACATCGACGCCGGGATGGTGGCGCGTTACGAGGCGGGTCTGGGTGCTGAGGACCCGTTGCATGCGCGCCGGATCAAACGGACGCGGCGCACGATTGCGTTGATGAGCGCCAATGAAACGCACGTCCAGCCGGGCTACAGGGCATATTTTGAGTCGATTGGCTTCGGCGATGAACTCGCGTTGATGTTATGGCGACGTGACCGGCCCTTTGCCTGCCTGTCGCTCTGTCGCGGGATAAACGATCCGCCTTTTTCCATCTCTGCATATAATTGGGACGCCCTGCTCAGATATATCGAGACTTCGCTGTCCTGGCATAGCCGCTTCCGCTACGATCATGTCGAACATAGCCTGGCCGCGCGCTTCCAGTTGAAGCCGCGCGAGATCGACGTTGTGGAGTTGATCCTGCAAGGCAAATCCAATGCCGACATATCAGAAATTCTGGACATCAGCCTCGCGACGGTGAAAGTCCATGTGGGGCGCATCCTTGGCAAGATGGGGGTCGACAGCCGGCTGGCGCTTGCCTGCCTGGTCAGTCATTTGCCGGCGCACGCGGTCTAGTTGGCGGAGTTTCGACATCAAGGCCCGGAACAGCTTTCCGTCACCGCCCGAATTCGTCAGTCATTCAGCATTACTCCCGGGATGATCGGTGCCGACCAAAGCGGGCATCTTGCACACCCACCTTCAAATAACGGGATTTCCAAGCCACTCCTGTCGCTTCCGCCAGCCGGTCAGAACGACCGAAACCGTGGTGACGATAATACTGAAAACGAGCAGGACAACCGACAAAAACTCCGCACGGGCATAATCGCCATCCGCCACGAGGACGCCCGCGATCGCGGGGCCGAACGCAAAGCCCAGCGTCTGCGCGGCGACAGCGGCCGCCATCCAGCGGCCGTCGGTATCGACCAGCGCAACCGCTCCCAACATCAACACCATAGCGGCGTTGCTCGCGCCGTTGAAGCCGGACGCCAGAACGCTGTAGGGTATGGAACCCGTCATCTGCCCCATCAGCAGTACCGACACTGCCGTCACCGTCACAGCAAGCAGGCACATGACGGAGGCAGGCATGATACGCCCCGCCAACCCTGCCAGAAGAGCGCCGACGAACGCCGCGATTTGCGAAAGCGTCAGCCCGACCGCCGCCTGTTTCGGGCTGGCGCCCATGTCGAGCCCGATCTGGAACAGGTAAGGCCACAGAACACCCAGGCCCAGAAACAGCAGGCTTGCTGCCCCAAGCGCAGTAAACCGTTCCGCAGTCCGGGAGCCGCTCCGCGTCGCTCTCACGCCGTCCGCCGCACTCCGGGGCATGCCTTGCAAGGCCGAAAACCCTGGCAGCGCCACCAACATGAAGTAAAGGAAGATCGCCGCCGTACCCCAGCGCCCGGCCAGGAGGGGGAGGAAAAAGGACGCAGCGGCAACATGAGCGGTGCTCGCGGCCAATATATAACCGAGCGTCTTGTCCGCATAGGGCGTCAGCCCGGCCGCGGCGTAGCTTCGCGAGATCAGCAACCCCGATCCCAGGCCGGAAATGAACCGCGCCACCATCATAAGCTCGACAACCGGAGCGGCAAACAGGGAAAATGCGCCGCCGACAAGGATCAGCAATAATCCCACCGCCGATAGCATCCGCCAGCTCAGGCGCGCACCCATGAACGTCAGCGCCAGGTTGGTTGCGGCAATGCCAAACACTTCGGCAGACGCGATATAGCCCGCCGCGCCCGGCGCGAAACCGCTATGTTCTATCATGGAACTGACGAGCACCGGCTGAAGACCGATACTGGCCAGACCGATCGTTGCGAGGAGGATAAACGACCCGTTTCGCCGGTACGCTTCAGTGGGGATCACAGATAGTCCTTCTTTTGCTTCGTAACCCGGCTATTCTGGAATGTCCGTCCGTTCCGTCCAAAATCATCAGGCAGATCGTCCTGGACAGAGGCACCGACAAGAGGCAGCGTACAAGTCAGGAACAAGGTCAAAGTCAACCAAAAGGTGGATTGACGATTCTTTCCCGGCACTACATCCAGTATGTGGTTTCATGCAATCCCTCAGACAGACAAATCCCTGCCCTGACCCGACAAGGATGGCGAAGTGACTGATCGTTCCAATCCCGATGCGATACGGTCAATTCCATGAACATTGGTCCCGTGGTCAAAACCAATGGTTTAATCGATCCCGAATTTTTCCCTGAGGCCGTTGCCCTTGCGGCGGTGTAATGAATCGTCCGGGCGTGACAAATGTTAGGCAAAAGGTCGCCCCGCCCTGTCGGAGAGGCTGACCGGTCATCGCGCCACGACGTGCTTCTGCTCGGCGGGTTGGCGCTCATCTGCTTCGTCCATTTCGGCGCCACCTTAAGCTCTCTCGGCCTTTATCAGGACTTGATCCGGCAGGAATTCGGCTGGTCACAAACCCAAGCATCCACCGTGGCTGCGGTTTTTGCCCTCGCGATCGCCATTTCGGCTGCCGTCGGCGGCTGGCTGGTCGAGGTTTTCGGGCCTCGTCGGGTGATGACTGCGAGCGGCGTTCTGGTTGCGATCGGCTATTTCATCGCATCCGTGGCCGACAGTCCGGTTGTCTTCGTCGGTGCCTTCGCTGCCGCGGGGTTCGGGGTCGGCGGGGCCACGATCGTTCCATCCACCTACGTCGCGTCGCGGTATATCCGCGCCGGACTCGGGATTTCAATGGGCGTCATCCTTTGCGCGGCCTCAACGGGTTCGACGGTGATACCGGTGGCCGTGCAGTCGGTCATCGAGCATTTCGGATGGCGTAATGCACTCGGCACGACAGCGGCGACCGTCCTGCTGACCACACTGCCCATCACCCTGTTGCTTGTGCCCTACGGGGAGCCGAATGCCGACGTGCGACCTCCGCATACCGGACCCGCATCTCGTGAAGCCAGAATACCATGGACGCCACTGATGCTGGTGATCCTGATGCAAATGCTTTTCCAGATGAGCTACCTGGGACTGTATATTCATTTCGTGCCCCTGTTTACTTCACTCGGATTCACCCCCTCCACCGCCGTTCTTTTCTTTGCGATCCAGAATGCCGTGAGCGCCGTCGCATTATTGGGTATAGGCTGGATCGCGGACCGGTGGAGCCCGCACAGGATCATGCTTGTCGCCATTTTCGTGAACGCGGGGTCCATTCTTCTGCTTCGGTTGATCGGCCCGCAGGCCTCTTCGGTCTTCCTGCTGGCGGGTTTCATCGTCGGCTGGGGAGCATCCGGTGGCTGCTCTGCGCAACTTGCTCCGTTATTGATCAGCGAAAGGGTGCCGCCTGAAGCGCTTGGCCGCGCTTTCGGGCTGTCCGGTTTCGTTGCGGGTCTGGCGGAAGCTTTCGGTCCTGTGCTGGCAGGCGGGCTGGCCGACCTCGCCGGCGGCTATCGGGGAATGCTCTGGATTCTGGCCACTCTCACCTTCCTGGCAATTGTACCGTTACTGGCGCGGAAAATGCATCGCGCGCCATTCCGCAGTGTAAAACTGCTGTAATCGGCTCACCGCGCAGGAAAGTGCGGAAGGTCCCCCGGAAATCCACCTGGAGGTGGACCCGGCCAGGGCAAGACCGGGCCAGATTACGCCCTTGCTTCGCGGAGCCTTGTCAGGTCGCGACGAGCTTTCCTGCCCGATCCGGCGCGGGACCATTCTATTTGGCTGAAACCCCCGCGAATTTCCGCTATAAAAACGCAGGCGCGTGAGACGATCGGAAAACGCCTGAGCGAAAGGTGGGCCCATGCGACAACCTCTCGTCCAGGTCGTCCCGCGCCCCGGGAGGTTGGAGGAGTTGACTATTGCTTGATGGATCATCGGGTCTCGCATGGACTCGCGGCAACGTCATCGTCGAAGAGACGCTTCATTTCGTCCGAAGCACACTCGATGCGCCGGCAGTCGGACTCGTCTGGCTCGACAAGGGCGGGGATTATCGCGACGCCGGCGATCTCGGGCTGTCCGATGCGATCGAGAAAGACTATTTCGCCGCCGGCGTACAACGTCTCGACCCCCTGCATCCGGGGGTGCTCGCCTCGAAATCCGGACAGGTCCACTGTCTGTCGGCGATTAAAAGGAGCGGGCCGGCCCAGGCGGAAGCACAGGATTACGCGACGTTCCTGGCGCGCTACGGTTATAAGGATGAGGTCGATCTTGTTTTCAGCGATGGCGGCGTGCCATTCGCACACCTGATGGCCTTCAGCGACCATAGCTTCACGGATCGCCTGCAAGCGCTCCACGATCTCCACAGATTCCTGCAGCATACGATAAGCTGTCACCCGGATGTGCGGGAGCGAGCCCGTGCCATAGCGCTTCGCGATCGCTTCGGGCTTACATGCCGGGAAACAGAAGTCGTCGATCTGATCTGTTCGGGCGCTTCGAATGCAGAAATCGCGCGTGAGTGCGGTATCGGGCTGGCGACAGTGAAAACCCACGTCGTCCGGGCGCTGGACAAGGTCGGCGTGGACAGCCGCTGCGCTCTCGTCGCTTTCGTCAAGCACCTGTAGAAAGAGGGGTTTCCGGTCTTTCTCCGCACCCCGTCAGGCACCGCCCGGCAGCGTGCATGACATTAGTTTTGCCACCGTCGTCCACCCAAAGATGGATTACATCCTCCCAACCCCTCTGCAACGTAACCACCGACAAAAAAGGCGCGAACTGCGCCACGGGAGCAGAGGGAAACCGGATGAGCGCAAAATTGACTGCATTCCGCCTGTTGATGGCGACATCCATCCTCATGACCGGCTGGAGTGCTGCATCCGCACAGGTTGCTGCCGACCCGGTTGTAAAACCCGGCCCCGATACAGGCCGCGTGGGCGAGATCGTCGTGACAGCCCAAAAGCGGCAGGAAAGTGTACAGGACGTGCCGATTTCTATTACCGCGCTGTCGGGCAGCGATCTGGCCAAACGCCAGATCCGCGCGGCGGAAGATCTTGTCACGACCGTATCGAATCTTCAGGTCAACTCGCCGCTCGGCGACGGTATTCCCGTGTTCTCCCTGCGCGGGATCACGATGTCCGATATCGGGCTTGCCCAGAACGGGCCGGTGGCCGTCTATTACGACGAAGTCTACAAGGGCAATTTCGCGATCATGGGGCTCGGCATGTTCGACCTGGAACGGGTCGAGGTGCTGAAGGGACCGCAGGGCACTCTCTACGGCAAAAACACCACCGGCGGCGCGGTGAATCTGATAACACGCAAACCCGGCTTCAACACGGAAGGCTATTTCTCGGTCGGCTATGGCAATTACGATAGGATCATGTCCGATGGCGCCGTCGAGTTGGGAATCGCTCCATCGCTGGGTCTGCGTGTCGCCTACACGTTCGAGCGAGCCGACGGGACTGCGAAGAATGTTTATGCGGACGCACCGGACCCGGAGTCGACCCGCCAGTATGGTGTTCGGGCCAGTCTGCGCTATCAGCCAAACGACGCTGTGGATATCACGATCCGCGCCGCGACCACGCTGCAGAACCCACGAAGTTATGCGGTTTATCCGATCGAGGGACCCGACGGGATCGGATATCCGATCTACAGCTCCTTCGGGATGCCTGCGGCAACGCGGGCAGGCCTGGACCGGCGTGAAGTTCGTATTCCCTACGTTCCACGGCGCCATTTCCGGACCTGGGCCGTGGCGGCCAACGCCGATTTCCAGCTCAGCGACACTCTGATGCTGACGTCCATCACGTCGTGGGATCGCGGGAAGATCCGTTTCACCGAAGACGGCGACGGGTCGGAGGCCAATGATTCGCTTGTCTCCTATGGTGGCCGAACCAGGCAGGTCACACAGGATCTTCGTCTGACCAGTGATTTTGACGGACCCTTCAATTTTATCCTGGGCGCCTATTACTCGGTGGAAAAGCTGAAAAACGATACGACGTTACGCTTCTACCATGACGTCGATGTCAACAGTGATGGATCAATCGATGGGCAGGATTGCATTGATGGAGGCGGCTTCGTCGCCTGCACGATCTTCAACCAGTTCAATCAGAAAAAGACGAGCTATGCACTTTATTCCGATGCCAGTTACGATATCACCGATCAGATTACTGTTCGGGGCGGCCTCCGCTATACGCATGACAAGGCCGATCTCACAGGATTTCGCGCACAACTGTTTGCCGTCGATGGCACGCCCCTGCTAAACTTGATTCCAGGAAGCGTTACCGATTTCTCCGCCACCACCTCTCGACGTGCCCGAACAGACAACGTCTCCGGAAAGATCGGTCTGGATTACAAACCTGCCGATAACGTGCTTCTTTACGCAAGCTATAGTGTCGGCTATCGCGGAGCATCATTCAATTCTCAGGCGTTCTTTGCACCCGATGAACTGACTACGGTGAAACCGGAAAAACTTCGTGCCACTGAAGTTGGTTTCAAAACCGACTGGTTCGATCGCAAGGTTACACTGAACGGCGCTGCGTTCTGGTATAGCTACCTGAACCAGCAGACCCTGAACGTCGATCCCGACACCGCATTGCAGCTTCTCATCAGTCTTCCCAGGGCACGGATCCTGGGCGCCGAACTTGACCTGCAAGTCAGGCCGACATCAAGACTCACCTTGTCGGCCGGAGCAGGGCTGCTCGACACCAGGGTGCAAAAGGGAATCGGCCCGGAAAATGAATTTCGCGGCAACCGGTTGATCAGCGCTCCCAAACTGACGCTCACCGCCTCTGTGGATTGGGTCGTACCGGTGGGAACATGGGGCGCGGCGGACTTGCGGGTCGACCTCTCTCATTCGTCCGGGCAGTATTATGATCTGGCAAACAGTGCGGCGGCGTTCGAGGATCAGTTCACGGTGATGAATGCCCGCATGCGTTTACACCCCGAATCGGACCGGTTTGGCGTAGCACTCTGGGTCAAAAACCTGACCAACACCTGTTACCGCACCAATCGCATCGATGTCCTTGAAGGATTTGGCTATGTTTACACGCACGTCAACGATCCGCCAACGTACGGTGTGACGGTCGATATCAAGTTCTAGAGTGGTTTTTGCTCGATCCACACCTGTGCATGCGAACTGAAATATCCTGTCTCTGCTGCCCCAAAACATGGCCATGTACATTTATCCGGAAAGCCATGCGGTTTTCCGCATATCCGGGCAGCGTAGTCCACTCGCGCAGGCAGCGCTTTCCAGCGCCGCCTGCCTCCCAGCCCGAATTTCCGCATCGGTACGCAGGGCGCACCCGCTCCGGATGCTCCTCGGCAAGGATCAGAATCGCCAGGCGACGCCGGCGCTCAGTACCCAGGGGTCCAGCTTGTGCCGGGTTTCGAGGACCATGGCGTGATTGTCGTCATACCAGCGAGCCTTCACGTCGCCGAGGAAATACCGCTTGGCATCCAGGGTGAAGCCGAGACCCTTGTCGTTCAGCGCGATGTCCATGCCTGCCTGCAGGGCCACGCCCGCCGTGTCGCTCACCTTCGCCCTGGTGGCGCCCAGCGCCCTGGCGGTTGAGCCAACCTTTTCAGAGAACATCAGGAAATAGGCCGGGCCGGCGCCGGCATAGGGCTTGATCGCGGTCCCGGTGGCGGCGTGATATTTCAGGGTGAGCGTTGCCGGTACGATCTTCCGATCCGCGACAAACCCCTCGGCCCCGTCAAGAGCGCCCGCGCCGTCGATATCATGCTCCGTCACGCAGCAGATCGTTTCCAGCGAGATATTCGGTTTGAGGAAATATTCGATGGCGATGGTCGGTACATAATTATTGTCGGCCCTCGTGTCGGCGCCGACAGGCAGGGCGGCGGCGATAGCGGGCGTGGCGAACCTGACCTCTTTCAGGCTGCCCCTGGGCAGGACGGCCGTGGCGAGCACCTTGACCTGAATCCTGCCGTCAGGGCTACCCGCATTGGCCGGGAGACTGATGCCGAGAACTGCAGCAATTGCGACCGCAGCAGTCACCATACGCATGATAATCAATTCCTTCGTTACAGTGGCCGCCCCTTGCGACCGTTAGTGCTTTGAGGCGACACGACTCCTGGACTGCCTCGTCCGGCTGCACATTGACGAGGGACAATCAAGTGTTTGATCCGGATCAATGCAGGTTTAACCATCAGGGCGGCGGACATGCGCCTGGTTCTCGATAAGACGGCTTTCAGCTCCAGCCCTGATGACCGATCACGGCCCCACCTGCTCAATGCGCCGGTGGGACAATGTCTGGGACAACGCTGCGATGGAGAGCTTCGTCTCATCACTGAAAACCGAGCGGACAACCCGCAATGTCTACAGGACGGGAAATTCCGTCAAGGCGGATATGTTCGATTTACACCGAACGCTCCTACAATCTCCGGCGACGCACTCGACACTGGGCTATCTCAGCCAGTTGAGTTCGAGCAGAAACCCATGTGGGGCTTAATCTTAATCTGGTATTCGAAACCGACAGCAAGCCAATCGCAGCACGCGCGTTAGTCGCCCGACTACCATCAATCCCAGATAAAAGTCAGAATTCCGACATGGAAAAAATCGGAACGCGCCACCCAAAAAACTAAAAGCCGCCAACCCATTGGGCTGACGTAACCGTGGTGCCGAGGCCGCCTTGCGCGATTGCGTAATGAAGGGCTGATTGCTGCTCGGATAGGGAGCGGCGATGGATAGCGAGATCGAAGGCGGGCCAGCGAGCGGTCGTATGAGCACTCGGATCGAAGTTGTTGCGGGCCGGAGGCGCTGGACGGTGGAGCAGAAGCTGGCGATCCTGCGCGATGCCTTCGGCGCCGGGGGCTCGGTCGGGGATGACTTCCACTGATGGATCATCGTCGGATGCACGCCGTATTCAGCGGCAAGCTCCGACACCGTGCGTTCGCCCTTCACGGCTTCCAGTGCTATTCCTGCGCTTCTTCATGTCCTGATCTCCTCGCCCTTGAAGATCAGCAAACGTCAGATCGCAGCTTCCGTCACTGTCCGATTTCGGGGGAGTAGCTCAATGTTCAAGGCACATTTTATGCGCCTCCTCTATTCGCTGTTTGTCACCAGGTGGCGTCGTCAATCCCGTTTTGCGTCAGCGAGCGCTTTTTGGATCCGGGGCACCAGATCGCGTGCCGTGCGTCCGGCACCGATCAGCGTGGCGGATACCGCACCCGTCGAGTTGCCATAACCGGCAAGCCACAGGCGCGGTTCCTTCACAGCTTGTTGCCCGGCGACCCTGACGCGTCCATCGGGTTCAACGACCCCGAGGGATCGCAAATGCTCCGTCGCGGGACGAAAGCCCGTGCACCACAAAACCGCGTCAATTTGCGTCTCTGAACCGTCTTCCCATTCGACGCCGGTTTCGGTGAATCGCGTGAAGGGGCGCACGGATTTGAAGACGCCCCGGTCCCGCGCTTCCTTCACAGACGGAACCATAACAATATCCCCGAGCGTCGTCGTGGCATCCTCTTCGAAATCCCCACGGACCCGGGCGCTGGCCCGCTCGAACAGGACGCGGCCATCAACATCGTCGGGGAGGAATACAGGCTCCCTGCGTGTGACCCAGATGGTTGCGGCAACCTTGCTGACCTCCGCAAGAATCTGCGCGCCCGAGTTCCCGCCGCCGATGACCATCACCTGTTTTCCCGCAAAGGGCTGTGGATTCCGGTAGTGCGCCGAATGGATTTGCACACCCCGGAAGAGCTGCTGGTCCGCATAATCCGGAACAAAGGGCGCGCTCCATGTGCCCGTAGCGCTGACTACGGCGCGCGCCGCAAGACTGCGCCCGTCCTTCAGCCGCACGCAAAGCCATTCCCTATCGCGTTCCACGGCGGTCACATGGCATGGCCGCTCGACTGGAAAGGTATAGCGACGTTCATAGCGGGTCAGGTAATCGATCACCTCGTCGCGCGCCGGGAAACCCCCGGACTGGCCCGGGGGCATCGGCCAGCCTGGCAGTGAACTGTAAGCCGCCGGCGAGAACAGGCTCAGCGAATCCCATGTGTGCAACCATGCACCACCGGGGCGGTCTTCCGCGTCGAGGATAATAAAGTCGATACCGGCGCGATGGAGATACCAGGAGATGGCAAGACCCGCCTGACCGCCACCGATCACCACCACATCATGATCGGGTCCGCTCATGCCGGGTCCTTCTGTTGCACGGTCGCGATCGACGCCAGATGGTCTGCCCCGGCGACCGTTTTATCCGTGGCCTTTCGCTCAGAATAGCGATCCACCAGTTGTTCCGCATGCGGGCGCAGCAGGATGGTGAGGCGCACCAACTCCTCCATCACATCGACGATGCGGTCATAATAGCCGGAGGACAGCATGCGCCCCTCTTCGTCGAACTCCTTGTAGGCCATGGCGACGCTGGACTGGTTGGGAATGGTGAACATCCGCATCCAGCGGCCGAGAATCCGCAGTGTGTTGACGCTGTTGAACGATTGTGAACCGGCGCAGACCTGCATCACCGCCAGTGTGCGGCCTTGCGTGGGCCGCAGCCCTTTATAGGCGAGCGGCAGATGATCGATCTGGGCTTTCATGATCCCGGTTATCTGGCCGTGGCGTTCCGGGCTGCACCAGACCTGCCCCTCGGACCATAGCGCATGTTCGCGCAGCTCGTGGACGGCGGGATGGTCATCATCGGGAATCCGGTCGGGCAATGGCAGGTCAGATGGATCGAAGATGCGGGTTTCACAGCCGAAATATTGCAGCAGGCGCGCCGCCTCCTCGATCACAAGCCGCGAATAGGAGCGTTCGCGCAAGCTGCCATAGAGCAACAGGATGCGCGGCGGCGGAGCCGGTTCGCCGAGACCGCGCGCCGGATGGCGATCGGCATATTCGGGATGCAGGGCCGGCAGATAGTGCGGGTTGGAGAGTGTACGGAGGCGGGACATGGGTGACGTGGCTTTCAGCCTTGGGGAAAATGGTGGCGCGTGCGGTTGGCAATGGCCACCAGCGTCAGCATGACCGGCACTTCCACCAGCACGCCAACGACCGTGGCCAGCGCCGCGCCGCTCGACAGGCCGAACAGGCCAATGGCGACCGCGACCGCCAGTTCGAAGAAATTGGACGTGCCGATCATCGCGCAAGGGGCGGCGATGTTATGCGGTACCTTCCACGCCTTCGCCGCCGCATAGGCCAGCACGAAAATACCGTAGGACTGGATGAGGATCGGAATGGCGATCAGCACGATGAGCAGCGGGTTGGCGAGGATCGTTTCGGCCTGAAAGGCAAAAAGCAATACCACCGTCGCCAGCAGGCCGATGACCGACCAGGGCTTCAGCCGGGCGGTAAAAGCGTTCACCGCCGCCTCGTCGCCGCCATGACGCGCGATTACCCGCCGCCGCGTAATGGCGCCCGCCAGCAGCGGGATAACCACATAGAGCACGACCGACAGCAGCAGCGTTTCCCATGGAATGACGATATCGGTGACGCCCAGCAGCAGCGCCACGATCGGCACATAGGCGACAATCATCACCAGATCGTTCGCCGCGACCTGCACGAGGGTGTAGGTGGCGTCACCCCGGACCATCTGCGACCAGACGAAAACCATGGCGGTGCAGGGCGCGGCTCCCAGCAGGATCAGCCCGGCGATATATTGCTGGCCTTCGGCGTGCGGGATCAGCCCGGCATAGATATAGTTGAAAAACAAGACGGCGATGGCGGCCATGGTGAAGGGCTTGACCAGCCAGTTCACCGCAAGCGTCAGGATCAGGCCTTTGGGTTTTCTGCCGATATCGCGGACGCTGGCGAAATCGACGCTGACCATCATCGGATAGATCATCGCCCAGATCAGCACGGCGACAACCAGATTGACCGAGGCAAACTCCAGACTCGCCAGCAATCCGACGGTTTCGGGAATCACGACCCCCAGAATGATGCCGGCCACGATCGCCAGCGCGACCCACAGCGACAGATAACGCTCGAACAGGCCGAGCGGAGAAGCCGGCGGGGCATCCGCGGCAAGTTCCTGCGACATTGTCTTTTTTCCTTTATCCGGAAGGTGGTTCAGCCGATGCGATTGCCGTTGGCGTCAATCACCTGTTCGCCGTCTTCCTTGGCAACAGCGCCTTGCTGCGCGGCCGGGATCAGGTTGAGCACGGCCTCCGAAGGCCGGCACAGCTTCACGCCCAGCGGCGAGACCACCAGCGGGCGGTTGATGAGAATGGGATGCGCCATCATCGCGTCGAGCAGTTCGTCATCTGTCCGTGCGGGGTTTTCGAGACCGAGTTCCGCATAAGGCGTTCCCTTTTCGCGCAACAGGGCGCGCGGGGTGATCCCGGCGCGCTCGATCAACTGCACAAGCAGCGCACGCGACGGCGGCGTCTTGAGATATTCTATCACATGCGGCTCGATTCCGGCGTTGCGGATCATCGCCAGCGCATTGCGCGACGTGCCGCACTCCGGGTTGTGGTAGATGACGATGTCGACAGGCATATGTTGTCTCCGCAGGATATTTCAGCAGGTGAGTTGCGCGACGAGCGGGGCGCAAAGCTCCTCATCGCCCGCGCAGCAATCCCGGGCGAGAAACAGCATCAGTTCCCGCAAGGTCGCGACGTTGGCGCGGTAGATGATAGACCGGCTGCGCCGTTCCGACGTCAGCAAACCTGCCCGCGACAGGATGGCGAGATGGGTTGACAGGGTGTTGGCGGGAACGTCGAGTTGCCGGGCAATTTCTCCGGCGGCGAGGCCCTCAGGCTCGTTCCGGACCAGGAGGCGAAACACCTCCAGGCGTGTGATCTGGGCCAAGGCTCCGAGCGCTTCCGTGGCAGCTGATGATTCCATGATTCGGCTATTATCGAACCTTTGGGCTGGACGGAAGCCTTGTTTGGCCGTCGACCACTGAAGTTATATCAGATCACGAAACCCCGAGGATCTGCTGCAGCATCGTTCCCGCATCCGCCACAGGCAGGAAGACGGATCGTCTTTGTCGATCCCGTCGAAGGCCCCGACCCGGCACGAAGTCCCGCCCCCCCTACCCTGCGCCGCGCCATCACGATCAGTGGCCTCGATGGCGTTCGGCTGAGTGATCATTCTGACCGTCAACCTGGTTTTTCCGGCGCAGTCCCGCTACCATTCCGCCAATTACCAGGGCCGCCGCAACGCCGGCCGAAACCCCAACCAACATTTGAACCTGCCCACCCGCCATATATATCCCGGCGAGCGCCCACAAGAATACCAGCGCGTAGGCAGGGTTTCCCCGGCTCCGGTAAAGGGCGGCAGCTGCGATCGACCCGCCGGCAATCAAAACAGCAGCGGCGATGGCCGGCGCCGCATCGCCTGCCTCTACACCGTGGAAGCGCAGGGTGGCTGCGACGTTTGCGATCGTAGCTGCCGTCAGCCACGCTGCAAGGGCACTCAGGGGCAGGAGCACCAGCCACCGTTCTTGCCTGGTGAAATCAGGCGGCCAGCGCGAAAAGTCGCGATAGACAATGAGAAGACAGACCAGCGTGAACAGGATGATCAGCACCGAAATAAAGCCCAGCCCGAACAGTTGCGCGTAGGCTGCCCACAGGGCGTTGCCGAGAAATGCTCCGGCAGCGGGCCAGCGGATTCGCCCCAGAAGCGCGCTTCGCCGCTGTGAGGGCAAGGCCTGAAAGATCGCGAAGATAATTGAACCCGCATAAAGCGGCCCCCAGATCGAGAATGCCCATCCCGCCGGGGTGATCAGGGTTTGCACATTGTCCGAACGCTCCCCGATCGGCTGGCCGATGCCAAGCCTGGGCAATAGGGGCGTCAACGCCTGTAACACCGCAAATACCAGCACGGCCAGGCGAGGTAACAAGGCGGCATCGCGGGCGGTAACGGGTGCAGGCATAAAAGATAACTCCCATCCTGATGTAAGTTATGCGAAATTTCCCCCACGCGCCGCCACCTGGCGCCGCAATAACGAGACCACCCCCATGGATAAAAGGACTCCACGGGAATTCCTTGATCTTGTGATGCCATTATTGCAAAACGCAAGGGGCTAAAGAAGTTATGGGAGGCGGCATCATTCAATGCGCCTGCCTTGTCAAAAATATCGAGAAAGCGGCTGGCTGCTAATGGGATAAAGTACTGCCGAAGCTGGACAGTCGGGTTGCAGATAAAGCGGGAGGTCAAGCGGCTTATATGGAATATTTCTCTGTTGCCGAAGGGCGAAAGCTGAGCGGGCTCAGGCTTGTGCTTACGGCCAATGTGCCGGGGCCCTGGGGCGAGTCCGCCAAGGCAATCTTCGCAGCCCGGAACGTACCCTACGCGGCTGTTGCCCAGGTAGCGATGGAGGCGAACGATGATCTGTTCGCCTGGACAGGTTACCGGAACGCCCCCATTGCGATACTGGACGATGAGCCTCCGTTGACCGGCTGGCTGGATATCGTAATGTTGGCCGAACGGCTCGGATCCGGTCCTTCGCTTTTGCCGGAAGCAGGACGAGACCGTGCGCTCTGCATCGGTTTCTCGAACGAGATCTGCGGACGAGGCGGCCTGGGTTGGGAGCGTCGAATTCCGATCCTGGAGAAGGTCTACGGCAACGCTCCTCTTTCCGACGACGCACCTCCGCGCCAACACGAGGTATTACGTCAGTATGGCTATTCCCGGACGGCAGTTGCCGCTGCGTCTGTTCGCATGGCCAACATCCTGACCGCGCTGGCTGCACAACTGGGCAGCCAGGCCGCGGCGGGGTCCGATTATCTGGTTGGCGATCGTCTCAGTGTGCTCGACATCCACTGGGCCTGCTTTTCGAACATGTTTAGTCCGCTGCCTCGCGACGTAAACCCAATGCCCGATTACCTGTGGCCGCTCTACAGCGAACTTCCTGACGCAGTTGCTGCGGCTCTGGATCCGGCCCTCCTGAAGCATCGCGATCGCATCTATAACCGCCATATCGGCCTGCCTTTGGACTACCAGGAGACTTCGAGCCAATCTCGGGGAAGATTGTAAAGGATCTCGATATCATCTGAACCGCCCTGCGTTCGCCGGAGGCTATTTGATTTAAGTTATGCAGCCATGAGGCGTTCGTCCAGCATGGCGTAATAGCGTTCTTCAGCTTCAGGGGGCGGAATATTACCGATGGGCTCGAGCAACCGCCGGTTGTTGAACCATTCGACCCATTCCAGGGTGGCAAATTCGACCGCTTCGAAGGACCGCCAGGGACCTCGCCGATGGATCACCTCGGCTTTGTAGAGACTGTTGATGGTCTCGGCCAGGGCATTGTCATAACTGTCGCCGACGCTGCCGACCGATGGTTCGATCCCGGCCTCGGCCAGGCGTTCGGTGTAACGAATGGACACGTATTGCGAGCCACGGTCACTATGATGAATGAGGCCGCCGCGATGGACAGGCCGCCTTTCATGGATCGCCTGTTCCAGGGCATCCAGCACGAAGCTGGCATGCGCCGTTTTACTGGCCCGCCAGCCCACGATCCGGCGTGCATATGTGTCGATAACGAAAGCAACGTAAACGAGTCCCACCCAGGTTGCCACGTAAGTAAAATCGGAAACCCGGAGCCTGTTTGGAGCTGGCGCGTAAAATTGCCGGTTCACATGATCGAGCGGACATGGGGTGGCTCTGTCGCTGACAGTGGTGCGCACCGGCTTGCCCCGAATCACCCCTTGCAGGCCGAGGTCACGCATCAGCCGCGCCACCGTTGACCGGGCAACAGCAAAGCCTTCGCGTCGCATCTGCCGCCACACCTTGCGAACCCCATAGACGCCAAAGTTCTCGGCGAAAATGCGTAGAATCTCCGGCTTCAGCGCCCGATCTCGCTGGCACGAACTGACTGCCGCGTTGGATCCCGGCGCTGGGCGACACGTTCGTGATAAGTGGATGGGGCGATCGGCAGAACCCGGCAGATCGGCTCGACCCCATAGGCATCCCGATGGTCGTCAATGAAGGCAATCATCGTTTGAACGGGCGGTCGAGCTCCGCCTGGGCAAAATATGCGCTCGCCTTGCGCAGGATCTCATTGGCCTGCCGCAACTCGCGGTTCTCGCGTTCCAGAGCCTTCAGCTTCTCGGCCATCTCCGTCGGCACGCCAGCACGCTTGCCGCTGTCTGAACTGCCCCGGGTTTACCGGAGAGTTTCTGGTTCAATGATTAGGCTGCTTTTTGCTCAACGTTCAAGCTTGCGTAGAATGCCTCCTCTGCTTCGTGCGGGGTGACGTAACCGATGGCGC